>Ga0208279_1000765_pt1 | contig 22099 bp, 18 predicted proteins | sample AntAceMetag02UKM_FD_184766 | JGI IMG/M metagenome (GOLD analysis project Ga0208279, IMG submission 184766) | Saline lake microbial communities from Ace Lake, Antarctica - Antarctic Ace Lake Metagenome 02UKM (SPAdes) (version 2) | ecosystem: Environmental > Aquatic > Non-marine Saline and... | reverse complement strand
TCATAACACTCGGAATCAAAAATCCGATTACTCCTATTTATACATAAATAGTTTAAATAGAGCAAGTCATGTTTGCAAACGGCTTGGTGCAAACGAATTTGAATCCCAGTAAAAGAATCTTCTCTTTTGTCACATGTCTCATGATACACTTGTGTTTCACGCCTAAAATATGAGACTTTTTTTCAATTCTGTACCATCCGTTTCTCCCGTAATCATCTTATGTAAACAATAAAACCCCCACCAAATTATATCGTAACCCCTTTATTTACTTGTCGTTATACAAAATTACCGCCGGGGTCGATGTTTTACCGGTTTTAATTAGTATTTCAAAAAATTTGGCACGAATTTTGATATAGTTTATATTAAAATAAATAACGACAAAATCAGAGAAATCATATGTTAGGCATAACACAGAAAGGAGAAAATTAATGAGTCAAACAGAACAAGATTTAATGGAAGCATTTTCAGGGGAATCACAGGCCAACCGAAAATATCTGGCATTTGCAAAGAAAGCGGATCAGGAAGGCCACCATCAGGCCGGCAAACTCTTCAGGGCGGCTGCAGAGGCCGAAACCGTTCATGCACATGCTCATTTGAGGGCACTCAAGGCCATTAAAACTACCGCTGAAAACCTTAAAGAAGCCATTGCCGGTGAAACCCATGAATTTCAAAATATGTATCCGCCCATGATCGAAACGGCTAAATCAGAGGGTAATAAAGCGGCGGAGCGCAGCTTCACATATGCCAATGCTGTTGAGAAGGTGCATGCCGACCTTTACCAAAAAGCTCTGGACAATTTGGATAATCCGGAAGAAGTGGACTGTTATTATGTGTGTTCCGTGTGTGGCTATACCTGTGAAAATGAGCCGCCTGAAACATGCCCGGTTTGCAGAGCCAATATCAAAGCTTTTTCCAAGGTTGAATAAAAGGTGAGCCGTATGAAATGTCCAGTTTGCGGGTGTATTAAATTCTATGTGAAAGATCCGGCCGATGAATATGAAACCTATGAGTTTGAATGCAAGGATGGTGTGATTTGCTTTGATTTTGATGTTAGTGATTCTGAAATTCCTGAAATAGGTAAAGAGACCGAAACGTATTGTAATAAGTGTGCCTGGCACGACAAATTTAAAATACTAACAAAGAAAGGAGATTAAAAATGAAAAAGGTATTGGTTGCGTATTACAGTAGAACAGGAAATACGGAAAAAATGGCGGAATATATTGGGGAAGGAATTCGTATAGCAGAAAATGATGCTGAACTGAAAAAGATTTCTGAAATAAAAAGTGAAAAAGATCTGGAAGGATTTGATGGATTTATTTTTGGCTGTCCCACGTATCATAGAGATTTAACCGCCGGCATGAAAACATTTCTTTTTTTGGCTGAGAAGGCAAATTTGGTAGGGAAAATGGGCGGAGCTTTCGGTTCCTATACTCACAGCGGGGAATCTGCAAATATGATCTATGATACCATGCTTTATGTTTTCAAAATGGACATGGTCGATCTGGGTGCATTAGATCTGAAAGAACAGGTTCTTGAAACAGATGAAGGGTTGCGTGCTTGTCAAAATTACGGAAAAGCTGTTGGTCAAAAACTTAATTAGGGTTCACGAAAAATAAATTTACATTTTTGGGAATTGAGGCACCCGGCTGGTAAGACATGAAAACTTAAGGAACATCAGGCACATTTCGAGTTTTCGTAACGCAGCCAGCCGGGATGAATCGGCATCCAAAACTCGAATTATTTTTTAAATAGTTTTTTTATAAAGCAAAGGAGGAGAACATGAAAGTAAAGGTCACAGAAAATTGTATGGGAGACCGGCGGTGCAATGATCTATGTCCCGAGGTTTTTGAATATGATGAGGATCAACTGAAGTCCATCGTTAAGGTTGATGAAGTCCCCGGAGAATACCAAGCGATTGTAAGACAGGCCGCGGAAGAATGCGGAGCTCAAGCCATTATAATAGAAGATGATTGATCGTAACGATAGCCGCCGGCATGAAAGAGATACAACTTATAAATCGTATCTTACATCTGAGCAATTGTCGATTTTGCCGAAAATGACCGGAGATGCAAGGTGCAGGGTGCGTTGCTGTAGTCAGCTACCGCAACCACCCTGCAACATGGCAGATTCGGTAAATTCGGCAAGAACACCCTGGAATATTCACAGTCCGGCGGCTATCCATGGTGGTACCAGAACTTAAAAATGTGCTTTTCGCCATCAATTATCACCAGACAGATCACTCCGTATTTACCGTTTTCGCCAAACGTAAAATTGGCGGCAAAAATTCCATTATAGTTTTTCAGGCTATTTGTTTGTTCCTTGCCGTCGGGTTTGATTATTTTCACCTTTCCAACAGCGTCTTTAATGGGATGATTCATGGAATCATGAAATAATTTTACCATAACGTGATGGGTATCACCGTTTGGATCTTTCATGTTCATACTTGCCAAGCTCATAATTTGGAACTCTGCGCGAACTCCGCCCACCACCACCTGATGTTTATATGTGCCTGAAGGTGTATTGCGTTGTATTTTACCTTGGTCCGACGTCTTATTATTATCATGCTCTTTATGGAATGTACCCTGTCCGGCCCATACTAAAGAGCTGCATACAAGTAAGAAAAATATGTTGAATGTGGCGATTAATTTTTTCATTGTTAGACCTCCTTTTCATCATGCTCTTTGGGTAGATGCCATCCTCTCCAAATTCCGTAAATCACTGGAATCACGATTAAGGTGAGGATGGTTGCGCTTACCAATCCGCCCACCATCGGAGCCGCGATACGCTTCATGACCTGAGAGCCGGTACCATGACCCCATAAAATGGGCATAAGTCCTGCGGTTGTGGTAATAACGGTCATCATAATGGGACGTACCCGCAAAGCAGTTCCCGAAACAATGGACTCACGCAGGTGTGTTCGATTGAATGTATCTGCGTACCGTGCTTTAAACTTCTCATAAGATTGATCCAGGTAGACGAGCATTATTACCCCGGTTTCAGCCGCTACCCCGGCCAGGGCAATGAAGCCCACGCCCACGGCGACACTCATGTTGTACCCCAGAATATACATAAGCCACAGACCTCCGGTGAGAGCGAAAGGTACACTCAGCATAACAATCAGGCTCTCGGTAATATTCTTAAAGTTGAAGTAGAGCAGCAGAAAAATGATGATCAGGGTCAAAGGCACCACCACCATCAGGCGTTTCTGGGCCCGTATCATGTACTCATATTGCCCGCTCCAGACCAGGCTGTATCCGGGCGGCAGTTTGATTCTATCCCTAACCGCTTTTTGCGCTGTTTTGACATAAGTTCCCACATCAATGCCTCTGAGGTCTACATAGATCCAGGCAGTGTTGCGAGCGTTTTCGCTCTTCACCACCGGAGGACCTTTGACGATCCGAATATCGGCAAGTTGTGTGATGGGGATCTGGGCACCGGTGGACGTAGGGATTAGAATTCTGCGAAGTTTTTCAGGGGTGTCCCGCAGCTCCGAACCGTAGCGCAGGTTCACCGGATAACGCTCCAGCCCTTCCACTGTTTGAGTAATATTCATCCCGCCGACAGCGGTCATAATAATGTCCTGGACATCTCCTACTGTGAGCCCATATCGTGCCGCCTCTTTCCGCTTAATGTGGTAGTCGAGAAAATTACCGCCGGTGACCCGTTCTGCATATACACTCAGCGTATTCGGCACCTCCCGGACTACTGCCTCAACCTTTTTACCCAGTTCATTCAAAACTTCTAAATCTTCACCCATAAGCTTAATGCCAACCGGAGTTTTAATCCCTGTGGAAAGCATGTCGATCCTGGTTTTGATGGGCATGGTCCATGCGTTGGTCAAACCCGGAAACCGGATCGCGTTATCGAGCTCATCCACCAGCTTTTCTATAGTCATTCCTTCTCGCCACTCGGACTCGGGTTTCAGCATAATCGTTGTTTCGATCATGGAAAGCGGCGCAGGATCCGTGGCTGTTTCAGCTCGGCCAATCTTTCCAAAAACATGGTGGACCTCTGGAAAACTGGCAATAATGCGGTCTGTCTGCTGGAGCAATTCCTTTGCTTTTGTTACCGAAATTCCCGGAAGGGTCGTCGGCATATATAGCAAGTCGCCTTCATTCAACGGCGGCATAAACTCCGAGCCGATGCTCTTCCAGGGGATATAGGTCACAGCCAGAATCACGATTGCCGACAACACGACTATCGTCTTGACTTTTAGCACCAGCTTAATCACCGGGCGGTAGATCCAGATGAGAAATCGGTTAACCGGGTTTTTTTGCTCAGGTCGGATCTTGCCCCGAACCATATACCCCATGAGTACAGGGACGATTGTAATAGCCAAAAAAGAAGCTCCCAGCATGGCATAGGTTTTGGTAAAGGCCAGGGGCCTGAAAAGTCGTCCCTCTTGTGCCTCCAGGGTAAATACCGGCAGGAAGCTGACGGCGATAATCAGTAAAGAGAAGAAAATGGCCGGTCCTACTTCCTTGGCCGCATCACGAATCAGATCCCAGTGCGGTTTTTTCCCGCCTTCGTGTTCGATATGCTTGTGGGCATTTTCGACCATGACAATGGCGGCGTCCACCATGGCCCCAATCGCGATGGCAATTCCCCCCAGGCTCATGATGTTTGCATTGAGGCCTTGCCTTTCCATAATGATAAAGCTGATCAGCACGGCCACAGGAAGGGTAAAAACGATGACCAGCCCACTTCTGATGTGAAGCAGAAAAATGATGCAGACAATCGCCACCACAAGGCCTTCTTCAAAAAGGGTTTTTCTTAGATTGTCCACAGCCCTCAGGATTAGAGACGAGCGGTCGTAAACTGTCTTTAGACGCACGCCTTCCGGTAACCCGGACTTTAGCTCTTCCATCCTCGTCTTGACATTTTTAATAATCTGAAGGGCGTTTTCGCCGTAACGCATGATGACGACACCTCCCACCACCTCCGCGACTCCGTTGATATCGGCAATGCCGCGCCTGAGTTCGGGACCGATTTTAATGGTGGCAATATTTCGCAATAAAACAGGCGTGCCCCGTTTATTGACAGCAAGGGGTATTGTGTAAAGATCCTCAATACTTTTAATGTAGCCCAGCCCCCGTATCATAAATTCGGTTTCACCCATCTCTACCAGCTTGCCGCCTACATCATTATTGCTGCGCTGGATGGCCTTTTTCACCTTCTGTAAGGGTATATTGAACGCCACCAGCTTATTCGGGTCCACAATCACCTGGTACTGCTTAACATAGCCGCCGATAGAGGCAACTTCGGCAACCCCTGGAACGCTGGCGAGTTCATAGCGCAGAAACCAGTCCTGAATGGATCGCAGTTGGGCCAGATCATGTTTATCGCTCTCCAGAGTATATTCATAAACCCAGCCTACGCCGGTGGCGTCCGGCCCTAACGTGGGCGTAACTCCAGGAGGTAAACGCCCTGAAACAAAATTAAGATACTCCAGTACCCGGCTGCGAGCCCAATACAGATCGGTTCCGTCCTCAAAAATGATATAAACAAAAGATAAACCGAAAAACGAATATCCCCGGACGACCTTAGCAAAGGGGACCGATAGCATCGCAGTGGTCAAGGGATAGGTAATCTGGTCCTCCACCACCTGGGGAGCCTGGCCCGGATATTCGGTCATGATAATGACCTGCACGTCGGAAAGATCCGGAATGGCATCCAGAGGTATTTTCAACATCGAATAGATGCCGGCCGCAATGATAAAAATCGTCATCAAAATTACCAGAAACTTGTTTTTTATGGATAATTCTATTATTTTTTCTATCATTTCATGCCCCTCTTTCAGGTATTCCAATCTGTAAAAAACACTTTGAGTATGTCAATATCCTTGTATGTACTACTGTGGGCGTTCACGGGTTCAAAGGTTCAGGGGTTCAAGGTTCCATTCTCGTCCCCGGACTGCATTTGGGATGCGTATTTACGAGAAAAGCGTCAGTTTCGTCAGGCTTAATCCAAAATTTGAAGCCAAATTGCCAATTACTTTGGAAAATGAACATTTGTAACGAGGGCTTTGGATCTTCAACGCCTTCTTTGTCCTTAACCCTGAACGTTGAACTCTGAACCTGTGAACGGTTATGTATTACTTTTTATGCGTTTTCGAAGTTTCGGTCATTTCATCCATCTTCATGTCTGATATATCGAGATCATCTGTTTCCATCTTCATGGGTTCAGCAGAAGCCGGAGTTGAACTTTGCTGCCGGACTTCCAGCATTTTTTGAATGGCCTCGCGCAAACGGCTTTCCGAATCGAGCATGAACTGGGCGGAAATTACAATCTGTTCATTTTCTTTAAGGCCTTCTAATACCTGAAACTCATTGTCATTTCCTTCCACACCGAGTTTGACTTCCCGGGGCTGGAATTTGCCCTTGCCAAGCGCCACAAAAACAACCTTTCGAACGCCGCTGTCAATGACCGCTTCCTGGGGGATGACCAGGCTATCTTTAGCAACGGCAGACTCCAGATTCACATTGGCGTACATATTCGGCTTTAGCTGAAAATCGGGATTGGGAAATTCCAGTCTGAGCCTGGCCGTGCGAGTTTTAGCCGTAAGAAAAGGATAAACATACAGAACGTTACCTTTAAAGATTTTGCCCGGGATGTAGGAAAGTTCCATCTTTGCAGGCATTCCATTTCGGATCCAGGGAAGCTCGTACTCATAAATGTCCACATCCACCCACACCTTTGAAAGATCAGCGATTTCATACTGGTGCTCGCCCGCTTTTACATAGTGACCCTGAAACGCGTTCTTCTTGATGACCACGCCCCTTGCCGGAGAATATATGGTTATTGTCTTTTGAACGTTACCGGCATTTTCAATTTTCTTTATCTGCTTGTCGCTCAGGTCCCAGTATCTCAGTCGGGTATAGGAGGCATTTAACAAGCGCCGGGCCCCTTCGCGAATGCTGTCATAGGCACTATCTTTTAGGTCTTTCTTCTGCTGAAGGGCCAGAAAATATTCCTCCTGGGCCGTTACCAGTTCGGGGCTATAAATATCAAAAAGCGGTTGACCTTTTTTCACCGTCTCACCGACAAAATTCACATATAGTTTTTCAATCCAGCCGTTGAATTTGGTATTGATCACATAGATCCGTCTTTCATCGTAGGTAATGTTGCCGAATGTTCGAATGTATTTAACCAAAGGTTTGCGTTTTACCCGTCCCAGACGAACGCCCATATTTTGAATGGTCACCGGATCGATGCGAATGGTTGAAGCCGGTTCTTTTTCTTCGCCTTCTTCCTCATAAACCGGCACCAAATCCATTCCCATGGGAGATTTCCCCGGTTGGTTTCGGATATACGTCGGATCCATGGGGGCAGCCCAGTATTTGACTTTTTTACCTGTTTTGGGATCAATCATTCCTGCTTTTAATCCCTTTTCCGAAGCCAGTGCTTTTGTAACCGTTAATTTCGGTTCGCCGGTGTGGTTCATGTCAAAATCCGCCCCGGTGATTAGTACTGCCAACACACCGATTAAGCTAAGGGTTGTTAAAATTTTTGATCTTTTTAGAAATTGTTTCATGATGTTTTTTCCTTCCGCAAATCAGATATATTATCCCCCAGATTCTGAGACAAAAGCGGTGCGCCCAGAAGCTCTTCAAGTTCTGCTCGCTTTTTATAGAGACTGAACAGATAATTTTCTGACTGGAGTTCGAAGCGGAGCAGCCGAATTTGGGCATTGATCATGGTGTTGAAGTTTACCTTGCCAACCTCATAGGCGGTTAAGGAAGACCGGGCCCACTGCTCTGCCTGGATGATCAGGGCATCCGTAATTAGCCGGTAGTTCTTCCGGATGTTTCGGATATCGCTTACCAGGGCGTCTATTTTATGAGGGAGACTGTTTGCCAAATTTTGATAAGACTGTAAGGCGGCCTGATGACTCAATTGGGTTGCCGCCAGTTTTTTGTCCTGCCGGGTTTTCTTCCAGAGGGGAATATTCATTACAACAGAGGTTGAAACAAAATCCGGTAGATCCCTGCCGTTGAAGTCTTCTTCCCGTTGGCCATAAGCCACTTTGAAGTCCAAATCCGGCCAATAGTCCTTTCGAGCCAGCTCGATTCCCACGCCGGCCAGCTCGATTTCAGCCTGTTTAACTTTCAGCCAGGGATTCATTGTCAATGCTCGGGTTTGCAATTTCTCTATTTCCAGTACCGGATCAGGATATGGCAAGCTTTCAGACGGTGTTACAGGGATGAAATCCCCCCGATTAAGCAGGCTGTTGATCCGATCTTCCAGTGTGCGGCGCTTTTTTCCCAAAGTGATCTGTTCATCCAAAAGTTTGCTCAGTTCCACCTGGGCTTGCAAAACATCTTGTTGAAGACCCTGACCCGTAGCATATCTCGTCTCCGATACCCTGAGCAGCTGGGTCAACATTTTAATTAGACTCTCATTGGTTTTCTGTGCGCTGGTAACAAAACCCAGTTCATAATACGCCGTCGCTATTTCCCGAGCAAGTCCCAGCCGTTTAGCCTTTAGGATCGCTTCTTGACGAATTGCTTTCATTGCAGCCTGCTGGGACCGGAGGCTTAATTTGCCGAACCATGGTACTTTCTGAGCGATGAAAATCTGCTTCTGAGTCATAGCTTCCTGATCAAACCTGAAGTGGTCGGTTGGGATATTCAGCAGAGCGATGCCAATGCGAGGATCATTCAACGAGCCCGCGAATGAGATCTCTTCTCTAAGGCTTTTCACCTGGGATTCCAGGCTCTTGATATTCTGGTTATTGGCCAAACCTTCTTCAATAAGCATGGCCAGCTGCGGTGGCGCCCAGATGGAAGTGTCATCAGCTGATCCGTTAGGGGCAGTGAAAGCAACCACGGCCGCTAAAAACGTTAACGATAAAACTTTAAGCAAAAACTGTTTCATGTCGTGCCTCCCATAATTCTTGCGAGTTTTCTTAGTCCCTTAGTTGTAAATTTTGTACTTTTTTTGGCAAAACTTTTTCCATTCTGCCACTAAGGCACCCAGGCACGAAGAAAGAATAATAAATATATCCTTTGTGCCTGCCCGCCATCGGCTTCGCCTTAGGCGAGGCGGGCGGGTCTTAGTGCCTTTGTGGCAAATATTTTTGGTTCCGGCTTGTCCTGGTTAGTAATTAAAGCAAAACAGGTGCCAAAAATATAACTATTTGAATATTATATAAATATTGTTTTAACGTTAAATGATTGATTTAAAAGATGCGCAAATTATGCGCAATTTCAATAGATATTTAGGCTATGTGCGAAATATATTTGCATTCATATTGCTGCCGTGGTATTCGGGAGAAACAGAGGCACGAGAATGATATATAAAATTACATAAGGGCCTTATTTTAACATTTAATATCTAACATATTATCTCGATAAATTCATAAGTTTATTTTCCTTTCTCTCTGTATTATATTAATTAAACTGGTTTGTCTTTTAATTCGGGCATGCCTCTGTATGTCTGCATTTGGCCCGAGGAATTTCAAAATTTGGTGTTTCATGAGAGTTCTCAGATTAAAATGGCTCTACTTACCCGCACTATCTATCCTTGCCGTGGTGCTTATATTACTTATACTAATCAGTATCTCCACTTACCGTAATTTGGAACGGGAAGAGAAGGCCGCATTAACTTTCCTATATAGGGAGGGCTTAGCTATACTGCATACTTTGGAAGCAGGTGCCCGGGCAGGAATGATAATGCCTGAGTGGGGGGAAGATTCGATTGGGAACCTTATTTTGGAAACCGGAAAAGATGATAATATTGCATATGTCTATCTCATCAATTCACATGGCACAGTTGTACACCATTCAAATCCATCCTTTGAGAGCATGCCTTCAGCCTGGCGCCCTCCGTTGGATAATGAGGGTCAAGCCCAAAGCAGGGTTAGAAAGCTGACAGATGGCGCAGAGGTGTATGACTTGGCCAAACGCTTTTCTCCACGCCAATCGTTGCTTATGAATTATGATCATAAAGATGTGATGGGTCGCAGGCAAAATATGGCTTTTCATCAACATTCCGACAACATCATTATTCTAGGGCTGAAAATGACGGCTTTTGAAGAGGCGCGTCGCTCGGATATTCATCATGCCGTGATTATGGCCGGAATTCTCGTGGCTCTCGGATCAGGAGCCCTTTTTTTTATTTTTGTCATCCAGAATTACTATCTGGTAGACAGAACATTAAAAGAGACTCGGGATTACACCCGGCAGGTTGTTGCCAACATGGCCAACGGCCTGCTGAGCATTAACCCTGAAGGTCGAATCGTATCATACAACCATTTGGCTTTAGAATTGCTTGGACTGAAAGAAACCGAGGTTTATGAAATGAACTTGAAGTCGGTGATTGACTTTAAGGAAACCGGGATAGACGGTACTCTTGCAGGATGTCAGCCCGTGCTTGAACGGGAATTCCTTCACCAGCAGAAATCCGGTGCGCTGATTCCAATTACCCTGAGCGTCACGCCGATTCTTGACGAGAAAAACACCTGTACCGGTGCCGTTATTGTGCTTAGAGACTTAAGAGAAATAAAACGATTAGAAAAGAAGGTCCGACATTCGGAAAAACTTGCGGCCATTGGGGAATTGGCTGCCGGAGTTGCTCATGAAATCCGTAATCCGCTCAGCTCTATCAAGGGATTTGCCCGGTTCCTGGCCCACTCCCTTTCGGATCGCACTCGGGAAAAAGAATATGCTGAAATCATGGTTAAAGAGGTCGATCGGATTAACAGTGTAGTCAATGATCTGCTTACGTTTGCACGTCCCTTGGAACCCGAACTTGCATCAACAGATCTTTTTGAGCTTATAAAACATACAGTGCGGCTACTGGAAACCGATGCCCGATCGCGCAATATAAAAATCAGGAGTAACATCAATCCGGATTTTAACACCTTTCTTCTGGATGCGAATCAGATAACCCAGGCCCTGCTTAACCTCATGCTGAATGCACTGCAGGAAGTTGATGACGGGGGAACAGTAGAAGTGGGAGCCAATATCGATGAATCGGGCACCAGGCTGCATATTTGGATAGAAGATGACGGACCTGGAATCCCCAATGATAAAAAGAAAAAAATTTTTGATCCTTTTTTTACAACCCGAAAGAAAGGTACGGGTTTGGGTCTTGCCATTGTTCGTAAAATCGTGGAAAACCACAGCGGTGAACTTCAGGTTGAGAGTCCGTTGCCCGGAAAAACCAGAGGTAGTCGATTTACCATTACCATTCCAGTCGGATCACCGGACATCGAGGAGAGTCAATAAGAACCCTTTAACCCTGGGAATTATTGAACGTCCCAAAAATTCTACAACATACTGTAAATAAAGTAATTTATTAATAAATGGTCTTTTGCCTCAACCCATTACTACATTATTCAAGTATTGCAACATTCCAATTGTAGGCAAAGAGAACTAACTTGATAGTATAGGAATTTACTTTTTTGGGCCACAGACCCGCCTGCCATTGCAAGGCACGAGCGGGCAGGTGAACACAGATTAAAAAGTTTTTTAAATTATAAATAATAATATTATCTGTGTATATCTGCGAAAATCTGTGTCCTATTTAACTTGAGGAAGGACATGAAATCGAAAATCCTTGTTGTCGATGATGATTCCGCCCATCGGAAGATGCTTGAAGCAGTTCTTTCCGCCCAAGGTTACGAGATACGGCAGGCTGAAGACGGTCAAACGGCAATTGCCACCGTGGAGAAACGCTTCTATGACCTCATTCTGATGGATGTTCGTATGACTTTGGTTGGCGGCATCGAGGCCCTGAAACGGATCAAGGAAATCAGTCCGGGGATACCTGTTATCATCATGACGGCCTACGCTTCGGTCAGTACTGCCGTGGAGGCACTGAAATCAGGCGCCTACGATTATTTGACCAAACCGCTCGATATTGATGAACTTAAGATCCTGATTAATAAAGCCCTGCGGCATAAGCAATTGGAAAAGGAGAACATATATCTTAGGGAACAGCTTAAAGATCGCTTCGATTTCTCAAAAATCATTGGTCAAAGTTCTGTGATGCGCAAATTGCTGGAGACCATCGCGATAGTTGCTCCAACTGAAGCCACCGTGCTTATTACCGGTGAAAGCGGTACGGGCAAGGAACTCATAGCTAACGCCATCCATTTGAACAGTCCACGCCGTGAAAAACCCCTGATCAAGGTCAACTGTGCTGCCCTGCCTGAAGCCTTATTGGAAAGTGAGCTGTTTGGTCATGAAAAAGGGGCATTTACAGGCGCCTTAACACGCCGGCAGGGCCGTTTTCAACTGGCTCATAAGGGATCAATATTCCTGGACGAAATCGCTGAGATGGCCCCTCAAACACAAGCCAAGATCCTTCGTGTGCTTCAGGAGCGCGAGTTCGAACCCGTAGGCAGCTCGAATACTGTTAGGATAGACACCCGTGTGATTGCTGCCACAAATAAAAACTTGAAAGAAGAAATTCAGCAAGGCCGTTTCCGCGAAGATCTTTTTTATCGAATTAATGTCGTCACCCTCAGCGTCCCACCTTTGCGCGAACGGCGAGAAGACATTCCATTACTTGCGGATTTTTTCCTTAAACAATATGCCGTAAAGAACCGAAGACTTGTAAAAGGCTTTACGCCCCGGGCAACCGACATACTGATGCGTTACGACTGGCCCGGAAATGTCCGGGAACTTGCAAACATGGTAGAACGCTCAGTGATTATGGTTAGGGGAGATATGATAACCCCCGACGAATTTTCTGATACTTTACGGGCCCTGGACCCGGAGATGAAAAAGCCTGAGATCGGTCTCACTCCGGGAAGATCTCTCAAGGACGTCGAAAAAGAAATGATTCTAATGACTTTGGAGGAAACCAAAGGCAATCGTACCCATGCTGCAAAGATTCTTGGGATCAGCCGCCGCACCCTGCAGTTAAAACTTAAAGAATATGGTATTAATTAATGGCGTAAACAAAGACTTTTTTTATTAAGATTGCTTTTAAGAGATTCATGACTGAAATACCACTTGTTGACCAAAATGCTTTTTATGCTCATCCGTTTGTTTTTGCATTTTCCCAATGCAAGACCAAGCGCAAAAACTTCTTCTCTCATTTGAGATTCGATTGGACGCGATGGCGCATTGGTGCGAATAAATTGCGCAATTCAAAATGAACTTACCAAAAAAAATGCGAAAAAAACTAGCAGTTCTTTCTTAGCCTTTTGAAGGCTAAATCCTCATCTTTCCTAAAACAGGTCCTTTCTTTAAACATTGTTAGAAAGTTTTTTATTAAATCATTCAATAAATTAAAACTTCTCAATAAATTTATTATCCATCGAAATGAATCTGTGTTTCTATTTTTGGCATATGGTTTGCTTTAGGATAACCTTATAAGATTTTTCCATAAGAATTAACTTCGAATATCAAAGATATTTACCTAAAAAGGAAAGATAAGGAGGAGGTATGAATGAACCGCTGAAACCAGATAATATTTCAAAGGACTTTATCCGATTGATTATTTTGATTTTGATTGTTTTATTAACGGCCTCAATGACATATGCTCACGGTCCTAAAGGTCACGTTGGGGACGAGTTCACTACACTACAAGCTGCCAAAAAAGGAATTACGCTGTATGACCGGCTGGTTGCAACAGGAAAACTTTCAGAGACCTGGGAAACGGATTTGATAGATATCGAAGTGTTTTCGCGCCAAAGTGGCAATAACCGAGAGATTGTTGTCAAATTCAGTCGCAGCAAGGGCGAACCTAAATCGGTTTATATCTTTTTGTCCGAAAAAGGGGATTACAGAGGTTCTAACTTTACCGGGAAATAGGAGTGTTAACGATGAACATGACAAAACAAAAAACAAAATCAAATTGCTCTGAGTGGGGAGCGTGTTTGAGAGATTGGCCTTTGACCGGAAAAGTGTTGGTCACGGTGATCATTGTGATGATGTCATTGGGGCTCTGTGTTGCCGCTGGACAGATCATCGTGCATGATATTATTCCCACGTTCTGGGGCGAAGACAAACACGCGATGTCAGATCAGTATGAGATTGAAAAACATTCCGCTATGAGAGGAGATCTATTTGCCGACACCTCCGTAGAGAAAAAATCAACCCCCTTTTATCAGACGGATGAGTTTATTTTCGCACTAAGATTTACTCACATCCACATTTTTGGCATGAGTGCAATTTTTATCCTCATGGGAATCATGGTGCTGTTTCTTGATTTAAACCTAAAGGTCCGCATTTGGCTGATTATACTCCCCTTTATCGGTGTAATCATTGATTTATCTTCAGTTTGGCTTAAGATGTTTGTCCATCCGGCTTTTTTCTGGCTGCACATCCCTGGTGGTGTTCTTTTTGGAGCAGTATTTACCATGGATGTCATTTTAATGCTATGGCAGATGTGGGTAAAGACGTCAGAACAGAATGGATAGCTTTCCAGAGCAAAAGCTGGTAACTTTTTATCCACTTTTTTACGCCCTCCCGCAAAAAAATAGCACTTCTTTTAATATTGAATTCTAATAACACCTGTAACATTAGATGGTTAAATATTAATACTACAATGTGGCACGATCTTTGCTCTGATATAATCAAAAGCAAAACAAGAAAGGAGATTTGTTATGAATAAGAAAATCTATTTTATTGAAATTCTGGTTGGTCTTGCTGTCGTACTCACAGCGCTGTCCGGCTGTGCATCATCCCGGACAAATCTTGTCAAAAACGAAATGGTTTCGGTCGAACGGTTACCTTCCAAAGGGAACGCTCATATCTTCAAAGTATATGTCTATCAAGAAGGCGATGAACTCGTGGTTTCTGGAAGGGTAACACGTCGTATTAAATACCGTCTAGCTTTCCAAGGACATGTAGACGTAGCAGTACTCTCTCCCAAAGGTGAGGTTATCGGAAAGGCAAGTACCTCTTACATCCCTCGAACCATCAGGAGAGAGGGGCAGCATCGAGCGTCCTATTTCACCGCACGCTTTTCCGTTATTCCCCCGAAAGCCTCCACGGTTCGGTTGTCTTACCATGCCCAACGATATTCAGCAGCCAAAACGACTTTTGACTGCGGTGATAACGTGGCCGTGAATCCTGGATAGGTTTTGGGTATGAATACGAAAATTTACATAATAAAGAAGAAGACGCCATGAAAATAAAATAAAAATATTTCTAATTTCGTTGACCATTTTTGTGTTAGCAGCCACCTCTTTTAAAAGCTTTGCTATGGCGACACAGGTTACTTGGATTAACGAAAGTAAAGGGCGTGTCCATACTAAATGAAGGAATGCTCAAAGTGAGATTCATAAAAGATTAGTTAAAACAGAATGTTAAAGGTTTTAAAAACATGAATAACGGTTTGAATAAAAGCCTGGAAGTAGGCATGGTGTTAAATGATAAATGGGTAATCCTTGAGTTTATTGCCGAGGGTGGTATGGGGGAAGTTTATCGGGCCCATCAGATTAATCTTAAGCGGGACGTTGCCGTTAAAGTGATCTCCCGGGAGTGGTTGGAATCCTGCAGCGACAATGAAGAAGAGCTTGAAACCGGGATGCAACGATTCCGCAATGAAGTCCAGGCCATGGCACAGATTCGCCATCCCAATGTTCTTCAAATCTTTGATTACGGATCTGCCTTATCCAACATAGGTGGTGAGGATGTCTCCCTTGAGTATATTGTCATGGAATATGTTCCTGGAGGCACGCTAAGATCAACTATGCCAGAAGAAGGGTTTGATTCCGAAGAAGAACTCATTAGTGAATGGTTGCGCCATTATTTTTTTCCGGTGCTTGATGGCGTCCAGGCGATGCATGACCTCAAGATGGCCCATCGCGATCTGAAACCGGATAATGTGCTTATGGATGGCAATACGCCTAAGATTGCAGATTTCGGATTGGCGCATTCTCACCAGTGGAAGCCGGTAACTCAGTCCATAGATATAAAGGGTACACCTCAGTATATGTCCCAGGAGCATTTTTTTGAATTTAAAAAAGCAGACCACCGAGCTGATATTTACTCCATGGGAAAGATTCTTTACGAGTCTATTGCCGGCAGAATAGACTCAAAGACCATTCCATTTAAAAAGGCATCTTTGCCAAATCCTGATACCCCCTTTCTTAAGAAACTGGATCATATCATACAGGATGCTACGGCTGAAGACAGGGAAAAGCGAACTGCGTCTGTAAAGGATTTTCGCAGAGAGCTTAAAAAGGCCATTAATATAACCCAAGGAGAAAAACCTAAAAACGCTTCAACGCCATTAGAATTTAAATCTATCTTTGCTCACCCAAAATGGATCTGGTCTGGTATTATCGTTGCAACCCTTTCCGTGTTGCTTATGACCATTTGGCACCTCATGGGTGAGCCAGGCCTGATCTCTTCCAAAGCAGGCCTGTCGGTAAGCAGCCGCCAAGAAAAAGCAGCTGTTCAGCCTATCAATAATGAAAAAAGGCTGGAGCTAAATTCCTTGACCAATTCTTTCGTCTCTGAGCACATCGGGAAACAACACCTCATACCCGGAGGGCAATTGGTTTTACCGGCAACCATAGAAGAGCATTCAGGCAAATCTATTTCGGTAGCTCCTTTCTATATGGATGAATTCCTGGTAACAAATCAGCAATATGTTGAGTTTTTGAATCATAATCTTTCCAGAATAAGTGTGGAAAATGGAGTGATCAAAGGTGATGGTGCGAATTGGATTTTTTTGGGTGAAGTATATGAAAGCTATGAGCCAATTGCATACCGAAACGAAAAGTTTCACGTAAGTGACCCGTCTTATACTTCAAGTCCCGTGCTCCGTGTGAGCGGCTATGGTGCATCCGCATTCGCCAGATTTTTTGGCAGGCGATTGCCGACCGAAGCTGAGTTGTTGTATGCGATGGTCAAAGGGACAAAGGCTCCTCAACCCAGTTTCGAAAACACATCGAATAGATCAAATCAGATGAACACGGGAGGGATGATGCACGAAATGGGCGGCAGAATGATGGAGTGGGATTGGCAAAAAGAAAAATGGAATAGGGAGCAATATAACCCTACCGAAAAAAGCACTGTCAACACCATTGGGCATACCTCAAAAGAGCCTCCACCGGCCAGATTCTACGACCAAAATGTATTTGGCATCCGTGGCCTGAACGAAAGGATTGGTGAGTGGGTAATAAGAGCTTTCCCCAGCCCTTCCAAGGCCAAATCACAAAGCAATATGTTTGCTGTCATTGGCGGATTTGAGAACCAGTTTAACGATTCGAGTTCTATACCATCGATTATTTCCCGTTTTCCCTGGGAGGGCTTTGAAGAAGTTGGATTTAGAACTGTAAAGAGTTCTTTGATCGGCAATCAGTAAGTTAACGTCATATTTTATTCAAAATAATAGTTCGATACTTTGCATATAACTCTTTTGAATTTAAGCTTAATTTTATTCTCCCCAATCTTTCAGCTTTTTATGCAGGGTCTTTCGGTTGATCCCAAGTCTGCGTGCGGTTTCACTTTTATTACCTCCGGTAGCTTCGAGTGTTGCCAGTATTGCCTCTTTTTCAACTTCCTCCAATGGTCGATTGGCTGCAAGCACCTTTGGCGGCTCAACCCAGTCTCGGCTCTCTGAATAGGGTTCGGTGATATTTGATGGCAATTCTTTTTCGGTGATGCAATCTCCCGGTAGAAGAATTACAGCACGTTCAATCGTATTTTCCAGCTCTCTGACGTTTCCCGGCCATTTATATTTAAGCAGCATATCCATCGCCAAAGGGGAAAAAGCCTTAACCCGTTTGTGGTTTTTTTCAGCATATTTTTCTACAAAATACTGCGCGAGTAAGGGGATATCATCCTGGCGATCCCTAATAGGCGGTACATTCAATGTTACAACGTTCAGGCGATAATACAAATCTTCTCTAAATTTACCTTCTTTAATATCTACTTGCAGGTTCCGATTCGTCGCAGCCAAGATGCGAACATCCACACTTAAAGTTTCCTCTCCGCCAACCCTTTGAATCTCTCTTTCCTGGATGACTCTAAGCAATTTGGCTTGCATTGTTGGTGAAGTTTCTCCGACTTCATCCAGAAAGATTGTGCCCTTGTTGGCATTCATAAACCGCCCTTCACGCCGTTTGTCAGCCCCTGTAAATGCCCCTTTTTCGTGCCCGAAAAGCTCTGACTCCAACAGCGTCTCTGTCAGTGCTGTGCAGTTTACAATTACCAGCGGATAATCCCTCCGGTTGCTGTTGTGGTGTATGGATTTGGCAATTAGTTCTTTTCCGGTTCCGCTTTCACCGGTAATTAATACGGTTGCTTCCGAGGGTGCGATAATTGCCAGCATATCGGTCAGTTCTTTCATCGGCTTGCTTCTCCCGATGATGTTTTTCAAATCGTAATCAGCGCTCAGTTTGTCTTTTAAATATTTGTTTTCTTCCTTAAGGCCTGTATGTTCGAGAGCCCGTTCGAGGCTAAGTTTCAGCACCTCAAAGTCGAGAGGTTTGGTTAAGTAGTCATAGGCCCCGGCTTTTAACGCTTCAACCGCTGAATCGACTGACGAATAGGCCGTCATGATCAGAATCGGAATGGACGGATTGTACTTTTTGATATCTTTTAAGGCCGCGATTCCACTCATTTGAGCCATTCGAACATCCATCAATATGAGATCAAACGGCCTTTCTTTGACGTCTTCGACCGCCTGAGTGCCATCATCTGCCAAAGATACCGTATATCCCCAGCTTTTAATAATTGTTTTAAGCGCCGTCAAATGGCCGAGGTCATCATCGACCACAAGTATGTGGAGTGGTTTTTGTAAGCTCATATTAACCTCATCAAGTCTCTTTAACAGGAATAACAATCGTAAACACCGTACCCTGTCCGGGGACACTGCGAATTTTTATCTGTCCATTGTGGGCTTCTATGATTTTGTGGACAATTGCTAATCCCAAACCGGTACCTTTGGCCTTGGTTGTAAAATAAGGGTCGAATATTTTGTTCAAATCTTCAGTTTTAATTCCTGAGCCGGTATCTTTAATTTCTATTTTAATGGAATTTCCTTCTGTTATAGAATTTTCAATGGTCAGCTGGCCGCCGGTATCCATCACCTGAAGCGCATTTAGATATAAATTCAAAAGGCATTGAGAAAATCGATCCGAATCTATGTCTGCCACCAAACGTTTTTGAGAAAGGTTTAATTTGATCGTTATTCCCTTTGTGGTGGCTTCTTGTTGTATGAGCCGAACCGAATGCTCTAAAAGATCATTTACATCCGTTGACTTGAGGTTTAATTGTGTCGGCCTGGCAAACTCCAGAAGTTCACTGATCACGCGGTTTAAACGATCCACTTCCTGGATCATAACACTGGCTGCCTCCTTGTCGTCACTGTTTTCATCATACTTACTTTTAAAATAAGATGCGATACCTTTGATAGAACTCAACGGGTTTCTGATTTCATGGGCAACACCGGCGGCAAGGCCTCCTATTGCCGCAAGTTTCTCCTTTCGTCGGATTTCATCTTGTAGACGGCGTACCTCACCAAGGTCTCTTAATATCAGCACCTTGCCGACGAACTGTCCCTCTTCGTTGATAATTTTCGATGCGCTGACACTGACCGGAACAACTTTATCCTCGGTAAATTCACACTCCATCTCTTTTTCAGATATTGATTCGCCGCGATCCAAAGATTCCTTTAATCCACAAAAATGGCTTAGCAGGATGTTTTCCGGATCTCTCCCTCGTGCTTTAGATAAATCAAGGCCGGTGATGCGTTCAGCGGCACTATTATAAAAGGCGATCTTTCCGTCTTTATCTGTGGCTATCAAACCCACAGGGAGGCTTGTAACTAACTCGTCAGTAATCGCACTGGTATCCTGTAATGATTTTTTGGCTGAGTGATAGCTTTGCATCCAGAACATCGAAATGAATCCGGCCAAACCTAAAATAACCAAGACACCCGATATGATCAATGTATTGCGAATATCCTCTCTGCTTGCGTCTTCGAAGGGTTTGGGATCTAAACCGACGAGTATGATATGCTCGTTTTCGACTTTTCCTGAAGGGAAACACCAGTCGTTACTTTGGTCCGTCATCATGCCACGCCTGCGCTTCATTTGACACATGCGATCGTTTATCCAGGCATCCCGGGAAATAGGTTTGAAATATCTGTAGACTTCAAATGAGAGCTGCTGGTTTGCCGTATCGATGATTTTCCAATTTATTTTACCGGATGGATCAAGCTCATTTAAGTAAGGTTTGTGACTTAGTTTAATGCCGATTAATCCTCTATCGTTGCTGGCCAAAACTACGCCTTCCTTGTTTATTACAGTTATATAAAGTACATCCTGTAGGCGGGCAGTCTCTTCGATCAACGTTTGAATTTGCTGGCCACCCCACATCATGCTCATTATACCGGTTCTGGCACCAGCTTCCACCGCCTTTATAAGAGCAGCTCCTTTCTCGCTAAGAATACGGGACATATACTGCTTTTCACGATTGTAATTCTGCACTGCCAGCACAACTACCGTTATGAGCAAAATCAGAACCGATCCAACGATTATCCATGGCGAAGTGGGTATTCTACCGCCATTCCTGTGTTTGGTTTTTGAAATCATAGTAATTTGCGTAAAAAAATCAGGCAGCAGTCACAAGAGTCAGGAGCCTGACATAATCATTAAGTTTATTAAAATAATTCGTGTTGGGTAATTTGTCAACAACACAGCTCTTGAAAGGGCAACAATGTGAGGCGAAAAGCCCCATCCATGCTAAAACTTAACTCGACCGTTTTGAATAACGCGCTGGTTAAAAATGTTTTAATCATGAAATCAAGCACCTATAAGGGATTCTAAGATTTGGCATCCTGTTTGCATTATGAATTAACCAAACGCATGGTGCCATGACGCAGGAACAATTAAAAACCAAAAAAGGAGTCAAGACAAATGAAAAAAATACTTTTTATTCTTTTTGCCATAGCCTCTGTTGCTTTCATCAGTTCTCAAGCTATGGCCTGTTACTGGCAAGGGCATTGGGGTGGTCCCATGGGCGCTCCGATGAGCGGTTTTAACACCAATAGCTTTACTGAAGGAAACTATCAAGGTTTTTTTGACAACACGGCGCAGCTCAGACAGGACCTTGCTGCCAAACAGGCCGAGCACAATGCGCTAATGGCCAGATCCAATCCCGACCCCAAGCGGGCGGCTGAGCTGAGTAAGCAAATCACCTCGCTGCATGATCAGCTCAGAGCCCAGGCGCGGTCATCTAATCTGCCGGTACCTCGCGGTAATTATGGCCACGGACCCATGAGGGGTTATAGCTGCTGCTGGTAAACTGAATGGAAGGGGAAAGGGATGAATATCCCCTTTCCTCTCCATTATGTATCAGAAACCGTAAGGTGACATTATGTGGGGATGCGATTACATACCGTTTTTAGGTGGAAGCAGTTGGACCGGAGGATTTTTCCTGGGAGGTATTTTATACATGGTGGTATGGGGCTTGGTTGTCCTGCTGTGTGTCTATGCTGCAGTTCGGATCTTTAAAGCGATTACAGCAGACAAGTATGGTTCGCAATGGGATCGAATCGATTCGCTGGCCATTTTGAAAGCTCGATTCGCAAAAGGCGAGATTTCTCACGAAGAATTTAACAAGATGAAACAGATTCTGTCACAGAGTTAAGATTTGTATCTTTCTTCAAAGCTTAAGATAGGGAATGAGTATTGACTTATTCTGGCAATATTAATAAGTTTTTGAATAATCGAAACTCATTGACTTTACCGAGTAACATATTTAGAAATAAAAAACTCCAAATTTCTGCTCCTCTTATACAAAAAAAATTTATAATCTGATAGTAAAAGTCTATTCCACAAAACCATATCTCGTTTCATCGAGTTGACATGACACAATGTAGTATTATACTAAATATGATTCAAAACTTTTGTATTCTTATGGCAAAACAGGTAATTCTTATAATTATTCCTTAGGAGAGTTATAAATTTATTGAAGTAGGAAATAAAATGAGATAAAAAGTTTAAGAAGCTTAAGAAGATATCATTCATATCCATGTAAAAAAAATGGAGGATAACATGCTGCTTAAAGGGAAAAAAGTGATAATTTTAATAGAAGAAATGTTCAATGTTTTTGAATTCTGGTATCCTTATTACAGATTAAAGGAGGAAGGCGTGGAAGTTACCGTAGTTGGTTCGGGC
>Ga0208279_1000763_pt1 | contig 22151 bp, 23 predicted proteins | sample AntAceMetag02UKM_FD_184766 | JGI IMG/M metagenome (GOLD analysis project Ga0208279, IMG submission 184766) | Saline lake microbial communities from Ace Lake, Antarctica - Antarctic Ace Lake Metagenome 02UKM (SPAdes) (version 2) | ecosystem: Environmental > Aquatic > Non-marine Saline and... | reverse complement strand
CATGACCAAAAAACTTTGCTCAATTGGTCCCGAAAAGTTTTAACAACCTATATCGAAAATCAAGAAACCCCTGACGATTCGTCTCCCTCTCCCTCTTTTGATCAAAAAAGAGGCGTTTTTGTCACTCTGCATCAAAACGATCAGTTGCGTGGCTGTATCGGTAATTTTGAAGCCGATCAATCTGTTTGGCAACAAGTCGCCGATATGACCATTTCTGCCGCCACCAAAGACCCCCGTTTTCCTGTCGTCACCGCCGACGGGCTTTCTGCCATCACTGTCGAAATTTCTATCCTATCTCCCTTAAAACAACTTTCTTCCTGGAAGGACATCGACATTTCTCAACATGGTGTTCAGCTTGGCTATCATAATCAGACTGGCACCTTTTTACCCCAAGTAGCCAAAGAAACTGGTTGGTCTAAAAAAGAATTTTTACAACAACTTTGCTCTCAAAAAATGGGCTTACCCTCCGACTGTTACCTTGACCCCGATATAAAAATCTTCGTCTACACCGCCCAAGTCTTTAAATAAGATAAGACACCTCCAAGGTGTCTGCCCCTTGACACCTCGGTATTTTCTCAAATCACAAAAATAATCATTCATGCGCTACATTCGCATTCGAAACGCACCACCTTTAATTAATAACTCTTTCTGAAGTGCTTCGAAAGGGGTACTGAATTGTAATACTTTTTTGGGTCGGTTGTTGATTTCCCAAACAATGTCATCCAGATCTTCTTGGGTGAGATCCTCAAAGCTTGTTTTCTTGGGTAGGTATCTTCTGATAAGTCCGTTAGTGTTTTCATTAGTGCCACGTTGACCGGAACAGTAAGGATCAGCAAAGTAGGTTTTAATTCCCAGTTGGTTTAACTGTTGATGTTTAGCAAACTCAAGACCATTGTCTAAAGTGACTGTTTTGGCCGGGAACAAACTAAAGATTTTCTTTTGAGCCTCAATGGTATCAAGAGCTGATTTGGAAGCAATAATTTGAGCTAGGAGATATCTGGTTTTTCTTTCTACTTCAGTATGAATGGCCTTACTCTTGGTTTGTCTACCAATGATACTGTCTCCTTCCCAGTGTCCGAAGCTTTTCCTTTTTTCAATTGATTTGTGCCTGAGATGAATAGAAACACGACAGGGTATCCTGGTCCGCTGAGCTTTCCTTCCATACTTCTTCTTTCTCTTCTTTTGTTTCCGGGGCAAGTATTCCCAGAGTCTTTTATCCTTTAGTTTTGGGTCATAAATCCAACGATAAATTGTCTCCCAGTGGATGATTGACCGACCGTGTTTCAATTTTAGTCGACCACTTATCTGTTCCGGAGACCAACCCTGTCCCAGCTTTTCTAAAACATATGAATAAATCCATGGTGACTTTTGTGGATGAGTCTTATTGGTTCTACTTTTTCGTTGACCGGATACTCTTTGGGCATGGATGGCCACATAGTTGTTCTTGAATCGATTTCTCTTCAATTCTCTGCTAATGACGGTATGATGGCGACCCAAACGACGACCAATTTCTCTAATTGACAGTCCCTTACTAAACCAAACAGCTATTTTATCTCTTTCATTAGGTTGTATTTGCATAAGCCTGATTTTACATCAGGTGGTGCATTTCGTTTGCGAACTCATCATTAATAAAACCTTCTAGGTACTATCGTATAATTAAGATGGTGTTGAGTAGTTTTATAAAATGACGAATACTAAAAAACTAATTTTCATTGATTTATTTGCCGGGATTGGTGGATTCAGAATTGCCTTAGAATCTTATGGTCTTAAGTGCGTTTTTACCTCAGAATGGGATAAACACGCCAAAGAAACTTATAAAGCTAATTTTGGAGAAAAACCGAAAGGTGATATAACAAAAATTGATGAAAAGGATATACCAAAACACAATGTGATATGTGCAGGGTTCCCCTGTCAGGCATTTAGTATTTCAGGTAAACAACGAGGTTTTAGAGATACAAGAGGGACATTGTTTTTTGATGTGACCAGAATAGTAAAACATCATAAACCGGAAATACTTTTTTTGGAAAATGTAAGGAACTTTGAAAAACATGACGATGGAAAAACTTTGCAAGTAGTTAGAGAAACTCTTAAAAATATTGGGTATGATGTGTTTTATAAAGTGCTTAATGCTAGCCATTATGGGGTGCCAACTTCGAGACAAAGAATATATTTTGTGTGTTTTAGGAATGATTTAAAGATAAAAAAATTTCTTTTTCCTGAACCAACAAATGAGTCGGTTAAATTGATAGATTATTTATTGGACGATAAGAAAACTAAAGATTGTGTAATAAACAGGGATGATATTAGGTTGACCAATAAAAAGATAAATCCGGACATGTTTGGCAATTACCCAAGCAAGCCAATACGGGTGGGAACGATTAACCACGGAGGGCAAGGAGAAAGAATCTACAGTCCTTTGGGGCACGCCATTACATTGTCGGCTTATGGTGGCGGAGCGGCTAGTAAAACAGGGGCGTATTTAGTAAACGGAAAGGTTAGAAAATTAGCACCAAGGGAATGTGCTAGAATAATGGGGTTTCCGGATGATTTTAAGATTCCTGTTTTAAAGACGGCGGCTTATAAACAATTTGGCAACAGTGTGGCTATACCCGTACTCAAAAAAATATTTGGACAAATTATAAAAACATTAGAAGACAATGAAGAATAATCGAAAATTAGTAAAAATTGGTTCCCGAACCGCAAAAAAAGGTTTTGAAAACGAGGACGACATCGTAAAGAAATTTAATAAATGGAAAGAAGATAAAGACGCACAAGAATGGTTAAAAATAATGGGTTATTTGCTTAAGAAAATTGAGAAAGTGAAGGCGATTAAGCTTCACGGATATAAAACCGATGTTCAAGTTCAAATAACAATTTATTTTAAGGAGGCAATTTCTGCTGAAAATTTATCTATTAAACTTGTAAGTAATCCAAGAGGTTTTAATCAAATAGATAAGAGGTGGGTAAAAAAATACATTGAGATGTGGGACATACCAAAGAGTGTTGGTAATTTGTTAAAATTTTTCACTGGAAAGAAAAAGCCGATGATCTCTGGTTTGCGGGATCCAAGGAGAATGTTCCTAACCGAAATGACTAAAAAGGAACAAAGAAAGATCGTTGGGTTTTTTAGAAAAAATAAAATTTTAATTGTGTCGGATATTTTAAAAGGTCGCGGTAAATTTTCGGCTGGATGGATGTTGGTGGCTTTAAAACTTAAAAGTGAAACTAGGTGGGTGTTAAAGTCGATAAACCATGCTATGAATGTCTTTGCGAAAGGAAAGGTTTCCGTAACACCACAGGGAAGTTTGAAAATTGGTCAGATAACAATGCAAAGAAAGGGTGGGGATGGTGGAAGAGAAACGGCAAAAATGCTTCAGTTCAAGATAAATCCGGTTTTGCTTTTTGATGACTGATGACAGATAAGGTAACAAAAAAGAAAAGAAGTCAGACAATGCGAGCGGTTAAGAGTAAGGATACAAAATTAGAAATTCAATTTAGAAAAGCATTGTGGAAGGCGGGCTTTAGATATCGAAAAAATGTAGTTAGTTATTTTGGAAAACCAGATTTGGTTTTAAAAAAATTCGAGATAGTGATTTTTATTGACTCTTGTTTTTGGCATGGTTGTTCGAAACATTGTCGGATGCCTGAAGCTAACAAGAAGTATTGGATTGGAAAGATAGAGAGAAATAAAAAAAGAGACAAAGAGGTAAATAGGCATTACGAAAAAATAGAATGGAAAATAATCCGAATTTGGGAGCATGAAATCGCAAAGGATATAAAAGGAGCAATAAACAGGGTTAGCGGTGCAATTGTATAAAAATTAGATTACAGTTTTATTCCGAGTTTGGTGGCAAATGATTTTATTTTGTTACTTTTTTTTCTATCTAGATTTTGGATGAAACTAATTTTTCCTTTAAGAGATCGAATTTTCTGATGGTAGTTTTTGTTAGGATTGTTAGCCAGACTAATGATGATTTTCATGCATTCTTCGACTCTGTCTTTACTAACAGTCAAACGATTATTTTTGATGCCAATGCCTGTTATATTTTTTATCTTGTTGCCACCTCTTTGAACTTTTATCTTTTTAGCTCGGCAGGCATAGCCGTGTTTTTTAAATAAGTTTATAACTCGTTGGATATAACATTCGACTTTATTTCCTGACATGGTTATATCGTCAACCCAAATGCTAAATTCGAGGCCATTTTCTTGGCATAATTTGTTAACATCAAAACAAAGAGGCAATAGACATAGGGCAACCACCACTGAGCTACACGGAGTCCCTTGGGGAACATGGTGATTATATGTAGTCAATCGTGTCAACAGACTAGAAACTTTTGGGGAGTAACCAAGCTGGTTTCTGAACATATCAAAAACTTTTTGGTCGCTGGTATTGGGAAAACAATTTTTGATATCAATGGTCACTAACGTCTTGCCCCCAAGATGAACGTTGGCATTGTCGTTTATAGATTTGCCACGGGCTATGCCTAACATGTATTTTGGGAAGGGATATATCGAAAGAATCTTATGAATTTTCTCTTGTATTATCTTGAAATCACCCCTTGTACATTCAAAATTTCTGATTTTTTCTTTAATTTTCTTAGGGTTTTCATAGTAAAATTTTTTGAAATTATTAGCAATAATTTTAACATGCGTCGTTTTGTATCCAAGAAGATAGCATAATTTGTTAGTGGAGAGAATACAGTCCCAGTCACTTGGCAAGGAAGAATTTTTTCTCACTGTCGTATCGAAACAAAAGTTTAAGTAAATCTATTCCTAGTCTATTTATCTTAACGCCGTCAAAAACAATTTCGTTTCTTTCTTTAGACAATAACTCAATTAATTTAAGGGGTATGGAAAATTTTTTTGATATTAATTGAACAGTTTTTTTTGTTGGTTCTCTCCTGCCTGATTCAATATGAGATATCAGGCTAGGGTCCACGCCAATATTTTGGGCGAATTCTTGCTGAGAAAGTTCCTTAACAGCCCTAATGATTTTGAAGGCTTTGCTATATTTCATTTTTTCTTTTTATAAAAATCACAAGATGGTTCTTATAAAAAGAAGCTAGGTCGATCAATTTATTATCTCAAGTAGTATTTTGGAAATTCTACCGATTTCTTTGACAACGACTTTTTTGTTATTGGTCGCTATCCCTCGATACAAATTTTTAATACTTTTCTTGAGTAAGGTTCTTTGACCTTGGCTCAGTTTTTCGCTCCTTGCCAGTTCGACAAGTAAAGATAAATGGCGATTTATTTTTTTTCGCGACATTTTACCCTCCTTTATAAATGGCGTAGACACTAATTTTGGTTTACGCCGTGCTGTCAGCAGAATGTAAACCTTGTAAAAAAACTGAGCTTTTACCTAACTCTTTTAAACTGCTGTCCCGTTAACCTCTGGTAAAAAATATATCTTTGCTTACTTTTAAACAAAGTTGTATCAGTATCTCAGATAGTGGCCGGAGGCAGTAAGCAAGGTGTTACCTTGCAACGTTCTTTTTGGAGAACGTCATCAGTAAAATAATGGACATCTGCTAAAAGCTAAAGGTGTGAAGGAGCAAGTTCATTTCGAACTGACATTATTATAGAGGAAAAGATGTTTTTGTCAAGTGAGATGACAAAAAGTTGGGGGTGATGTAAAATAAGGACATGGGAAGATATAAACGACGACAAAGAAATATTTATGACCCAAAGGATTCGAATCCTTTTAAATTAAGCCGGGGGAAGATTGATATGTTTGTGAAATGTCCCAGATGTTTTTATCTGGACAGACGGTTGGGGTTTGGTAGGCCGAGTATACCGGGATGGTCTTTGAATTCGGCGGTGGATACATTGCTAAAAAAAGAATTTGATTTGTTAAGAGAGAAAGGGCAGGCTCATGAACTAATGAAAAAATATGGGGTTGATGCCATCCCCTATCAACATAAAGATTTACCGATTTGGAGAGATGATATTTATCATTATGAAGGAGCCAAGATATTACATAAACCGACCAATTTGGAAATCTGTGGGATTGTGGATGACGTGTGGATCAATAAAGACGAAGAATTGATAATTGTGGATTACAAAGCAACCTCGACTAGTAAAGAAATTTCTTTGGAGGATGAGTATAAGCGGGGATATAAGAGACAGATGGAAATTTATCAGTGGATTTTTCGACAATTAGGATTTAAGGTGTCCCCCACTGGCTATTTTGTATTTGCCAATGCTGATAAAAATTTACCCAAATTTGACGGTAAGCTGAATTTTGAGGTGACATTAATCCCCTATAAAGGTGACGATGGGTGGGTGGAGCCGGCAATAATGGAAATGAAAAAGTGTTTGGATTCGGATGAGATACCGAAGGCGGGAGAAGATTGTGAGCATTGTGCCTATCGAAAAGAGATTAAGGCTTATGAAAAATAAGTGAGTAGTTGGCTTAAGAAGTGGTTAAAAATAACGGCGGTGTTGTATGGGGTGTTTTTTTGGGGCGCGGTGGTGATGAGAGAAGAAAACGTGACGACCTATATGCTTTTCTTTTTGGCAGGACTGACAGTATTTGTGGTATGGCGAGTATTAAAGATGCTGGTAGTGGGATTAAAGAAAATGGTTTTGGCTATAAAAGACTTACTAAGAACAAGATATGTAATTGTGTTCAAATTCTAAAGACTATTGTGGCAAATAGGGATAATCCGTGTTGCAATCACCGGATTTGGTGTAACCTGCTTTGAGGGCTTCGGTTTCAGAACAAAACCATTCGTCATCTTTCCAAACATCAATTATAGTTCGGTTGTAGTTAGCGCAACCAGGATAGGAATAGAGAGGACGGTCTTGGCGCTGATTATGATTGCCCTTGATGACACAATCGGGGTTGAGAGGAACAGTTTGGGAGCATTTTGAGTTAAAAATGCCAAGTTTGTTTTCTCTGGCATAGTCATTGGCGTCTCGAAGAGCTTTTTTGGCCGCAGAATTATCACCAGTGTCAACGGCATAGCCATTTCTGATCATAATCTCATTTATTATTCGGCCATCACTTATAACCAAAGCGATGATGCGACCGTATCTGTCGGCATAAGGCTCGAGAAGAATAACTCTTTTTCGTAAAACAAGTTTTGATAAAGCCTTTTTTGATTCTTCACCCATACATTTATCCAAGGCCGGGGCGTCAAGAGAAGAAAGACGAATGGTTTGTTTGTTTTGAAGTTTGAAGGTGTCGCCATCAATAATTTGGACTACTCTATCGCCGACTTGATTTTTTTGAGTGAAATGAATAGCAGTGGCTAGACTGGGAACCATGATGATTAAAGTAGTTATGGCTAGTTTTTTTAATTTCACTGGTTTAAGTATAGAAAAAAATGCTTGTTTTGTCTTGTTTTGCGAGAGCGGGGTGAGTAATAAAATCGCGCATCAGCGGGCGAAGCCCGCAAACCCCGACGACAGTCGGGGAAGAAAATATGGATAATGCGAACCGCCAAGGGCCAGTTGTGCGGGAACTGGCCCCAGCGGTGAGCTCCTTGTTACAAATCTTTAAAATAAGTTCTGATTTGTTGATAACAGCTCACACAGAGTAAGTGTTTGGCAACTTTGACATGTTAAGGATTAGGTGTTTTGGAAGTGGTAATTGTTTTTAACTTTGAGCTTAAGAATTGATGGGCGGCTTTTACTTCATTTGTGCCCTTGCTGATGCCCGGAAATCTGTTTACCTCAAGAAGATATGGTTTTTGGGTATTTTTGTCTACCATAATGTCTGATCTTGACCATTCCAGCCCAAGAACTTTATTGGCCCTAATGGCGATATTTTTTATTTCTTGTGGTACTTGTTTTGTATTTACAAAAATTTCCTTAGCTCCATTACAGGCGTTGTTTCTAAACTCTCCCTTTTTCGGGTAACTTTTTTCTGCTGCGACTACTTGATTATTGTTAATAAGAATTCCCCAGTCGTATTCATTTGGAATGAATTTTTGGTAGATAAACTTTTTGTGATTTGGTAGATTGAGAGTTGCTTTTAAGAATTGTCGACGATTATAGATTAACTGGGATAACTTGCCACCATATCCTTTGGTGTCTTTGATAATTAATGGGTAAGAACAGCAGTCTTCGAGTTGTTTTATGTTTTGTTTTAATTTTGTTTTGGCACAATAGAATGTGTTTGGGAGAGGAATGTTGTTTATGGCAAAGAGCATACAATCGACAAGTTTTGATCCGGCTTTTTCTACAAAAGAGTGAGGAATGTTGGAATACTCGAGATATTTTTTTACGATGTAGGCGGTGTCTCGCGATGGCCAAGAGGAAGAAAGCCAGATAAAATCGTAGTTTTTTAAATCAGTTTTTTTATGTGAAATTTTTATTTTTTTGTTTTTTATACATATTTCTATATTTTTTAAATGACCGGTAGTCCATTTATATTCTGGATTTAATTTCGATATTACATCTTTTAAATTTTTTGGAGTGGGTAATGTAATGATTTTCATTTTTTGTCTCTATTCCTAATTCATTTTGATAGGTTTTATATTCCAGTCGACTTAGAATAAACACTTTTGTGCCATGAAGTCTCCTTTTTCCTTCCAATGGTATTTTTGGGTAACCAAAAACGACTGGTCGTTAGATCAAAATCAAAAAAAACAGAAAGATACTTTTCCTTTTTTCACATTAAATCATTTGTGTTTCGTGTTTGATTTTCGATTTATTGTGGTTGTTTTCATTATAACATGGATATTTCACGATATTTTACGATTAAAACTTAATTGAGTGAATAAGAATAAATAAAATCGCGCATCAAGAAAATATGGATAATGCGAAGCGCCAAGGGCCGGCGGTGCGGGAGCTGGCCCCAGCGGTGAGCTCCTTGTTAAAACTCTTTAAAATATGTTCTGACTTGCCGGTAACACTTCACACAAAGTATGCGGGCAAGGTATCATTGGTTTGTAAAAGGATCAGGGGTTAGTATTTTTAGTTAGTGAGGAGGTTTTTCAAGAGTCGGTCGATGTTGGCGGTAGCGACGCCGATGGCTTGGTCGGCTCCGCCGTAATAGACATATAGGGTTTTATCGACTAAAGCCGTGCCACAAGGGAAGACAACATTGTTGACCATGCCCTCTTTTTCAAAGTGTTCGGTTGGCTCTAAAATGGGATATTTAGATCGGTGTAATACTTGGCTGGGATCATTTAGATCCAATAACATCATGCCAATGCGATAATGATGGTCTATGTCACTGACGCCGTGATATAAGAGCAACCAGCCTTTTTCCGTTTTTATGGGAGGGCCGGTAATGCCGATCTTTTTTCCGTCCCAGTTGTGGGGTCGAGGGGAAATGGAGGCTTCTTTTTCCAGCCAATTTATGCCGTTAAAATGAGCCAGATCGTTTAACCAGTCTAGGGCTATGTCTTTTCCTCCGACTCGGTGTAAAAGGAGATACTTGTCATTGATTTTTTCCGGAAATAAACAAGCGTTTTTGTTATCTATCCCCGGGGGAGAGATAAGTATCGGTTTGCTCCACAACCAGTCATGATTTAAGAAGTCTTCTGATTTTATCCAACTTAGGGCCACTCGAGGAGGGTTGATGCCGTCATAGGCGGTGTAACACAAATAGAATTTATTATTGATTTTGGTGATTCGGGGATCTTCGCAACCGGAATAACTACTGACATTTTTTTTCTGTTCAAAGTCCATGCGGGGGACATAAATGGGGTCGATCAACCGCCAATAAAAGTTCAGACCGTCTTTGGAGATGGCACAACCCAGGCGAGAGACTTTGTTTTGGTCCATGGCCCGATAAATCAAGTGAAATTTTTGATCTTCATAAACCATGGCCGGATTAAAGACGGCCATGCTCTCCCAGACGTTATCTTCTTGTCTTTGCAGAATCGGGTTTTTGGAGTATTTTTTTAATTTAAATACTTGCTTAGTGGGATTGGACTTCATTGAGGTCATTAGTTCGGGTAAGTTAGTTTGGGCGGTGGCGCAGAAGTTATCGGTGGCACCATAATATACTTGTAACTTGTCGTTTTTTATTATGGCTGCCGATGGGAAGATGACATTTTTTACTTGTCCCTTTTTTTCGTATTCCATTTTCGGTGTCAGCAGGGGGTCGGCAGTTCTGGCTAAAATTTTGGTGGGATTGTTCATATCCAACAAGACTGCTTCTATGCCAAATATTTTTTTGTTGTTATCAAAGTAGTTTTGAATGTGAGCATAAATTAACAGCCAGCCTTCTTCGGTTTTGATGGGAGGGGCGCCGACTTCTACTTGATCTGAACTTAATCGTAATAGGTTTATTTTGTGTTTATCTTTCTTTTCGTACCATTGTTGCCAGTATTTTTCTGACCAAATATCTTCTTTTTGGGAAAAATAAGCCATGGCGAGAGTGGGTTGGGTGGGAGGGATGTCTGTGTCGGCAGTTAGGATCATGGTGTATTTACCATTGATTTTTTGGGGAAAGAGAGCTCCGGCCTTGGCGTTAAAGGGTGTTACCAGATGTTTTTGGCTGATGGTTTTTAGGTCAGGACTGATGGCCACCGCCAGTTTGATGCCTTCCGGTTTTGGTGGCCAGCAGGAAATAGCGGTATAGAAGATAAAATAGTTGTTATCAATACGACAAATTCGCGGATCTTCGCAGCCGTATTTTTCCCAGTCGAATTCCGGTTTTATGAATTGTTGGCGATTGGTAAAGGTTAAACCATCTTGACTTTCGGCTTTGGCGATAGTTGATAGGTTTAGCCTGATGCCTTGATAGTCCATTTCTTCGGATATGGCTCGGTAAAGCATCAGATATTTTTTCGGTTGTTTTATTACGCTGGGATTAAAACAGGCGATTTTTTCCCAGGTTTTGTTGGTTGGGATTAAAATTGGATTTTTATCAAAACGCTTCATGCCACTTGTCCCATATATGTAGATTCCAGTTTACTACACTTGCCTTTTTTTAGTTGTTGTAAAAATTGATTTAGGTTGGCGGTAGCGACGCAAACGTAAGAATCGGATCCACCGTAATAAACAAAAAGTTGGTCTTTTATAGTGACGGCTCCACAGGGGTAGACTACTCCTGCTTTGAAGCCATCGTTTTCGTACCATTGGTTTGGTTCGATGATGGGATAGCGAGATCGATAGAGCACTTTGGTTGGATTTTTTAGGTCCAGTAACATAGCACCGACTTTGTAATGGCCACTATCTTTATCATCGACTGCTTGATAAACCAAAAGCCAGCCTTGTTCGGTTTTTAGAGGAGGGGCGCCGACGCCTATTTTGCGACTGTCCCACCACATGGGACTTCGGGGGGTTATTTTATACTCCCCTTTCAGATATTCTCCCTTTTTGAATTCAAGGTCGTCAGCAAAATCAATTAAAATATTGGGAAAAATTCGATGGAAAATCACATATTTGTTATTAATTTTTTCCGGTAGGATACAGGCACTTTTGTCTATTACGTTGGGAGGAGAGATTAATATCGGTTTTTCCCATAACCATCTTTGGGCCAAAAAATCTTCCAGCTTTATTGAGGTTAGGGCTATTCTGGGAGGGGTGTATCCATTAAAGGCCACATAGGTCATATAGATGGTGTTTCCAATTCTGGTGATCCTGGGATCTTCGCAACCTTCACAGCCACCACCGGACATGTATTGTTGTTTGGCTGTTTGCCCCTTTGGTTTTTTTTCGAAGGCTTGATGAGGGATGTAGGCAGGCTGATTGGTTCTTTGGGTAATATGGGTGCCGTTAGTACTATTGGCGTATCCCAAAATGGACTTGTAGTCAAAACCTTGGGCCCGGTATAAGATGTGAACTTTGCCACTTTCATAAATGGCGGCGGGGTTAAAGGTGGTGAAGGCTTCCCAGCTGTTTTTCTCTTTTGGGGCGATGATGGGGTTATTGGAAATTTTATGTAAATGATGTTGGTGTCTTATTTTAATTTGTTTTTTAATTTTATATTGGGGGTAAACTATGGCAAAAAGACCGGTTTTTTTTAACCACCAGTAGGCAATATATCTTTTTGGGGTTTTGATTAGGTTGATGAAGGCTGGGTTTTTGCCTCTCCAGCTGTCGGGGCTTTTCCAGACCGGTTGGCCGTGTCTCCATTTTATTTTTCCCGGATCGGTGGTGTCGGTGATTAAGGTTCCGACTTCAATTTTTCCGTCTCGACGGTGGTGATAGAAAACCAAGGTGCCATCTTTTGTTTTGGTGGCCTTTTCGACTACCAAGTCATGAATATTGATGACTTCGCTTCCTGAGGCCAGGCTTGACTGGTAAACATATCTCTCAACGGCTCTTCTTTTCTCGTTTTTTGAAAAGTATTTCAGTATTTTGGGTGGTATTTTGGTTTTTTTAAAACTCAATCCGTCCGTTGAGATAGCCAGTTGGGTTTCTTTTTTAAAGCGAATTAGCAGATATACTTTCTTTTTTTTGGTGAAAACGGTCAGTTTTTGAGGACGGTCTCCCTTTTTAAGGTAATTAAGAATTTGCCACATTTTGGATATTTTTTTTTACTGATTTAATTCTAAAGGATTTTCTTTGGGTTTACCAGTTGGTGTTAGTCTTATTGTAAATGGGTTTAACTTTAGGTAGATTAGAGTAATGCTGATTGTTTTTTTGTTTTTGTTATTGATTACGTTGCTTACGGGACCTGTTTTTGCTTTTCCGGGAATTCCCGAAGGATATCCTACTCCCGTTTCTATTCCGCATGGTCAAAGTGATTGGGCTAATACAGACTATGCTCAAATGTATCCGGAATACGGACCGATCGGTTCGGATGTTAAGGAGATTTCTTGGTACAAGGTTAATCCCAGTGCTGGTGGGTATAATTGGACGGCGGTAGAAGAGTATCTGGATACTGCCAGTAAACAGAAGGTATATCTTCGTTCCGGTGAGGTTATTTCCAAGCCGGTGTCAGTTTGTATTGGGGTTTATGGCACGGGAGAGCCTCCGGCCGGTGCCAGTTGGGATATGTTCAAAGACCTGACTCCAAGTTGGGTTTACGGAGGCGGTCATGGTCATATTGTCGAGGATCCAAGTTGTGGGAAAACGGCGGTGGTGCCGAAATATGACAGTGTCAATTGGCGTCAGGCGTATTATGCCATGGTGAGGGCTTTTGGTGAAAAATTTGGCGATGATCCAAGATTAACGGCGGTGTCGATTTGTAGTGGGATTGATGGTGAGTTGATAGATACTAAAAATTGGGCCGGGTGTAGTTTTAGGGGTAAAATTAATTTTGGCGGTCATTGGCGGGAGTATGTTTATAAGGGGGCGGAAATTTACCGAAAAGTTTTTCCCCGCAAACCGATTTATCACATGGGTACATTTCAGGGTTATGGTATTTTGCCTGCTGGAGGATATAAGGGAGCTTTTGAGTATGATCTTCCGATTGGTTATAAAATTAACGCCATGACTCCGGATTCAGCCAATCATTGGGCTTGGGTTAGTGATGATGTTTTTCAGGGAACTAACTTATTAATGCAAAAACTTTATGGTAAAGCACCAACAGCAATGGAATCAGGTCCGGCTCATTGGCAAAATGGTGAATATTTTGCTTTTTTGATGGGACTTTCTAATCATCTTGGCTGGACGGATACTTATCGTTCTTGGCTGGATAATAAAATTGTGACGTCCGGTTTTGTGGCCGATCATTTGGGGAAAAGTATTGAAGACACACCTGATGTTTGGATCGCTTTGCGTGATACTGGTTACAGATTGGAGAGTGATCCTAAGTATTGGGCCAGTTCCGGTAAGTATGGAGATTATGAGTATTGGCTTTATCGTCCTGAGAATGTTCGAGGCAATATGAAGGCTTATCCGGAGTACAAGGGGGGTAATGAAATTAATCAAGACATTGTTGGCAGTAGGACGGTGGTTGTTAATGGGGCAGATCTTCCCGGTGGTCAGTGTTGGTTGGATGAGCGCCCGGCAGAAAGTTGGAAAGCCAGGAGAACAGATGGGGTTAGTGGTCAGAACTATATGTCATTTAAGGTGGATGACGATTATCCGGCCAAAAAGCAAAACATGAGTGGTTATAAAGTTACTGTTATTTATGTTGATCAAAATCGAAACTCTAGTGGTGGCGAGGATAAGTTTTCAATTGAATATAAAAAGAAAGGAGATGGCCGAGTTCATTCGAGTGTGTCAGTAATAAAAACGAAGAGGGTTTCAAGTGGGTCATTGTGTCACAAACAAGAGGAGCGAATTCCAGCTGGAGAGGAGGATTATTCTGATTGGTGGCAGACACATGAATTTATTCTTCCCGATGCCTATTTTGATAATCAGATGCCGGGTGGAACAGATTTTAGAATTTACAATAATGAAGATGGTGATGATATTATCCACATGGTTAAGGTTACTGCCGGGGTTAATATCCAGCCGGAGATTCTTAGTTTTGATTGTGATGAAAACAGTTGCAGTCCCCAGTCTGCTGTTGTTGACATTAGCTCTCTCTCTTCTCAAGAAAATTTTTCTTGGAGTGTGATCAATCAGACTCCTTGGATAAATGTTGATAGATCTTCGGGGCAGACATTGGGGAGGTTAGCGATCTCTATTAATCAGGATTATTTCCCCGGTAATTTCCGTCAGGCATATGTGGGGATCCATTTCGGAGAGGTTTACCGCTCAATCACAGTTAAAACTAATGCCCCTGCTGGTCACCTGACTCCCACTCCAAATCCACCAACTCCGTCCCCTGTTCCGGGGTGTACTCCTTGTACCAATGGGGCTGATCGGAGTTTGGGTGATGCTAACTGTGATGGCAAAACAGATATTGATGATATGGAGATGTGGAGGGGTCAAAATCTTTTAAGTCAACCTGGCGGTCAGCCAGTTGATACGTGGACGGCTGATTTTACTTGTAATGGCTATGTTGATTTAGCTGATAGAAAAATATGGCAAGATGAGTATGTGTTAGGTTTGGCGAGAGGAAATTAGGAGGAGGGTTGATCAGAAAGTTTATCAAAGATTAAAACAAGACTGCCGATGATGATAAAGGCCAGACTGATAATTTGACCGACCTTTATTTGATTTATAACCCAAGTGTCAAAACGGAAGAATTCAGTAAAGAAGCGAATAAGGCCATAACCGATAAGATAGAGACTGATCTGGTGGTAATTTTTGTGGCGGAGGAATAAATAGAGGGCGAAGTTTAAAATGGATTCATAAAGCCAGACGGGGTGGAAGTAACTATATAATTGGTATTGCTCTGGCCTAAGGGTTTGAGGAACGAATTGACCTATTTGTCTGTGGGTGGGGAGGCCGAAGCCTTCTTGGTTTAAAAAATTGGCCCAGCGACCAATGGCCTGACAGAGAGGAATGACAGGAATAATGGAGTCGATGATGTCAACGAATGACAGTTGGATAATTCGAGAATAAATGAAGATGAAGATAGTACTGGCCAGGAGGGCGCCAAAAATACCCAGACCACCAGCTTTGGTGTTGCCAATTTGACTAATGTTTTGAGAGTAGAAGGTCCATTGATCCAGGACATGATAGGTACGGGCACCGATGAGAGCAGAGAGGGAGAGAAAGAAAAGAAAGATGCTTTCCTGGTTTTGAGGAACAGTAGTATTGTGCTTGATAAAAAATCGCGAAGCGATGGCAACGCAGATACCGATAATAAGACCGTAAAGTGACATGGGTGGGTCCTGGGGGGCTCGAACCCCCGACCATTTGCTTAAAAGGCAAGTGCTCTACCAACTGAGCTAAGGACCCGGACGGTTATGTTTTACGGGCTTTGGGATCGCGAAGGAAGTAAAGTTTGGCTCGTCTAGTTTTTCTTTTGGGTGAGCGAAGTTTTTTGATGGATTTGATCCAGGGAGAGTCGATGGGGAAAATCCTTTCAACAGCGACTTTATCACTGGCCTCCTTCTTGACAGTAAAGGTTCTACTTGACTGACTTCCTTTGATGGCGATAATTATACCGTCGAAGGCTTGAATTCTTTCTTTGTTACCTTCTTTAATTTTATAGTCGAGACTGATGGTGTCACCGACATAAAAGTCTTTTTTATTGTGTGTTATTTTTATGGCCATGCTTTTGGTAAATTGGTACTGGAGAATTATATCAAAGAGCTTGATGCTATTCTAGAATTTGGTCTATTTGTTGTTGAAGTGCCTGGTTGTAGTTGACGCCATAACTTAAGGGTATTTTTTTACCGTTTTCTAAGATGATTAAGCCGTGGTGACCATCGGGGTTTTGCTTGAGGAGATGGTTTAATTTCATTAGTTTGCCTTGACTAGTGTGCGGGGGGATTTTAATGATAAAGTCATAGGTATCGCTATCGTCAGGGGCTTTGGTGTCAATAATGTCAACCAATATAGAGACTTCATTGTTGCGATGGCTAATCTTACCCTCAATGTAGACCGCCTTATTTTCGATCAAGAGGGATTGGCATTTTTCGAAGATTTTAGGAAAGATAACGGTTTCGATTTTAGCTGTTTCGTCTTCTAATGTCAGGAAAGCCATTTGGGCTCCGGTTTTTTTGGTTCTGATGGTTTTGACGGTGGAAATGACTGCTGCAGTTTTTACGGTGGCGTTGGCTTCTTTTTGGGATAGGGTGCTGATTTTGGGTAGATTTAGTGTTTGAAAATTATTCAGGATTTTGCTGATGGGGTTTTTGCTGACAAAAATTCCCAGGAGTTCTTTTTCCATACCCAATTTTTCTTTTTCATCCATTTCCTCCACTTGAGGCAGGTTGTCCGGAGGAGCTTGTAAAGCATTTTTTTTGTCGGATGAATCGAATAGGCCAAATTGCCCGTTGTTTTTTTTGTCGTTAATTTTGTCACAGTCTGATCTGATTTTGTCCAAAGATTGAAGCATGGCGTTTCTGGGTCCGAATTGATCCATGGCACCGACCTTAATCAGGCTGTTGAGAACTTTTTTGTTGACCTTTTGGCTATGAACTCGTAAACAGAAGTCGGATAGGCTTTTGAAGGGGCCATTTTTATTTCGCTCGGAGATAATGTTTTTTATGGCGGCCTCTCCGACATTTTTGATGGCTTCCAGGCCAAAGCGGATAGACATGGAGTTAAGTGATTTGGGATTTTTTTCAATTTCAAAACCACTTTTGGATTGGTTAATGTCGGGGGGGGAGACAATGATTCCCATTTTACGGCTTTCTTCTACGCCGGCGCTGATTTTATCGCTATCGTTGGATTCGGCGGTTAGTAAGGCACACATAAATTCGACCGGATAATTGGCTTTCATGTAGGCGGTGTGATAAGCCAGCATGCCATAAGAAGCGGCGTGGGCTTTGTTGAAACCATAACCGACAAAGGGTTCGATTTTGGAAAAAAGTTTTTTAGCTTTGGGACGAGACAGGCCATTTTTGACGCAACCCTCAATAAACTTCTTTTTTTGTTTTTCCATTTCTTCCGGTATTTTTTTACCAATGGCTTTTCTGAATTTATCGGCCTCGGTCCAATTGTAACCGGCCAGGTAAATGGCGGTGTAGAGACAATCATCTTGATAAACCATAAGCCCGTAAGTTTTTTGAAGAAACTTTTCCATGCGAGGATCAAGGTAACTGGTTAAGGACGGGTCATTTTTTCTTTTGATGTATTCAGGGATAATAGCCATGGGGCCGGGACGATAAAGAGCCACCATGGCCATGATGTCTTCGACTCTTTCCGGTTTTAGTTCTTTTATCCATTTGGTCATACCTTCTCCACCGAGCTGAAAGGTGCCCATGGTGTGTCCTTGTGAAAGCATTCGGAATGTTTTTTGGTCGTCGAGGGGAATTTTTCTTCTGTCAATCTTGGTTCTCTTATTTTTGTAAACATTTTGGATGGCGGCGTCAAGGATTGATAGGTTTCTAATGCCCAGAAGGTCGAATTTTATCAGACCGACATCCTCGATGGCATGCATTTCGTATTGGGTGATGATCTTGTCTCCGCCGGACTCGATTTGAGTGGGGCAAAAATCATTGATGGAGGTGGGAGAAATAACGATGGCACAGGCGTGAACACTGATATGGCGGGCACAGCCTTCGACTTGTTTGGCGCTGTCGAGAATTTTTTTGGCATCGACATCATTACGGTATAGGGATAATAATTCTGGGGTGATTTCTAGGGCTTTGTCAATAGACATGGGGAAACCTTGGGACCCCAAAGGAATGAGTTTACTGATTCTGTCTCCAACGGTGTATTCGTAATTAAGAACACGGGCGGTGTCACGGACGGCACCTTTAGCCATCATTCGACCGAAGGTGCAAACTTGAGCGACGGCTTGTTCGCCGTACTGTTTGACTATGTGATAAAGCATGGCTTGTCGTTTGCTGTCGGCAATGTCCAGATCAATATCGGGAGGACTGGGACGATCTTTATTGAGAAATCGCTCGAAAGGAAGCTGGTAAATTAGAGGATCGACAGAGGTGATACCGAGAACAAAAGAAACCAGGGAGCCGGCGGCAGATCCACGAGTGTTGGTGATGGTGTTGTTTTTTTGGGTCCAGTCGATGAAGTCTTTCATAATCAAAAAATAGGTGGCATATCCTTTGGTGCAAATGAGCTCCAGTTCGTAATTAAGGCGATCTTCGATTTCTTTGGTCAGTTTGCCATAGTGTCGTTTAGCCTCTTGGTCAACTTGTTTTTTTAGGAAGGATTCGGCGGTTTGTTTTTTGGGTAATTTGAGGAGGGGGAAATACCATTTGCCCAGTTCTATCTCCAGATTACATTTGTCGGCAATTTCTTGGGTATTTTGAATGGCATCGGGGAAAGACTCAAACTGTTTTTCCATTTCCTGAGGTGACTTGATGTAAAAGTCGGGAACGTCATACATAGACAGTCTGTTGTCGTCGTCAATAGTGGTTTGAGTATTAATCATCATGAGAACATCCTGGGCAAAAGCATCTTCCTTTTTGATGTAATGGGCATCATTGGCGGCGACTAGGGGGATGCTTAATTGGCGGCTTATTTTTACAATCCCCCGGTTGGCGGTTTGTTGTTTTTTTAGTTGAGGGTGTTCTTGGATTTCCAGATAGTAGTTGGAGCCGAAGAGTTGTTGAAATTTGGCGGCTTCTTTTTGAGCCGATTGGAGTTTGTTGTCGAGTACCAGCTTAGCCACTTTTCCTTCTATACAGGCGCTGGTGCAGATAAGTCCTCGGTGGTATTTTTTTAGCAGGCTCCAGTCAATTCTTGGTTTATAATAAAAACCTTTTAAGTGACTGATACTGACCAATTTAATTAAATTTTTGTAACCCAGTTGATTTTTGGCCAGGAGAATCAAGTGGTTGTTTTGACGGTTTTGGCTGGTTTTATCCAGGTGGTTGGGAGAGAGATACATCTCGCAACCAATAATGGGTTTTATGTCGTATTTTCGGCAGGTTTTATAAAACTCAATGGCTCCATACATGTTGCCATGGTCAGTGATGGCCAGACTGTCCATTCCCATTTGTTTGATGGCGGGGACCAGTTCTTTTATTTTAGACAGGCCATCTAGTAGTGAGTATTCGGTGTGGACATGTAAGTGGACAAAAGACATTATCCAATTTTACAATTTTTCCGCCAGAGGCGGACAAGCAGTTTTCGATTTTTAATAAGACAAACAGGGTCAAAATTTTTGTTTGCGGTAAATGTCAGAGCATTTGTTGGAGAGCGGCGATGCGGTTTTCTATGGGGGGGTGAGTGGAGAAAAGACTGGCGATTTTATTTTTTTTGAAGGGGTTGGTAATATAAAGCGAGGCGGTGGCGGTGGAGGCGGAATGAAGAATGTTTGGGTCTTGGGAGATTATTTGAAGAGCGGAGATGAGTCCTTGAGGTTGTCGGGTCAGTTTAACGGCTGAGGCGTCGGCTAAATATTCACGGCGACGGGATATGGCCAATTGAATAAGTTTGGCGATTAGGGGAGAAAAAATTAACAGAATAATGCCGATGAGGGCAAAAATGCCGGATAAATTATTTTTTTGATTTCGGGATGAGGAGCGGCGAGAGGTGGTTCGGATAAGAATGCTTAATGAACCGACCAGAATGCTGACAATCATCATTAGTCGGATGTCATAGTTCTTGATGTGGGATAGTTCATGAGCGATGACGGCTTCGAGTTGGGTACGATTTAGTTTTGATAAAAGTCCGGTAGTGGCGCAGATGGTGGCGTGATCGGGATCGCGACCGGTGGCAAAAGCGTTGGGAGCCGGACTGTCGACGACATAGATTTTTGGAAAGGGTAGTTGGTTGGCGGTAGCCAGATTTTCGGTGGCGGTATAGAAGTTAAAGAATTCTTGTCGGTTGGCGGGGCGGGCTCGGTTGAGAGAAAGAATTATTTTGTCTCCATGGAAAAAGCCGACCAGGCCGGAAACGGTGGAAAAACCGAGAGCGTAGATGATGATTCCGTCTTCGGCGCCAGTGTATTGAACAATTAGATATGAGATTAAGGTAATAAAGCCGATGAAGATGGTGATGATTAAAGTCGACCGGATTTTATTTCGGGAGACTTGTTCGTAGACGTTGAGCATTAGCTAAGTTTGACTTTGGGAGTTTTAGTCTCGGTGGTGGAGACTTCAATGTGTTCTCCGGCAAGAGGAGTGTCCAGCCCTTTTTCCGGCTTAAATCCCAACAGAGAGGCAATCCAAACTCCGGGAATAGTGACGATGGCGCCATTATAATCGGCGGTAAGATCAATCAGAGTGCGACGAGAGTACATGAGTTTGTCGGCGGTATCGCGGAGCTCATTCATCATATCGGAGACTAATGATGAGGCTTTAAGTTCAGGGTTGCTTTCAACGATTACTTTTAGGGATCCAAGAACTTTACCGATTAATTTTTGAGATTTTTCAATGTCCTGGGGGTTGTTTGATGTGGAGGCCTGTTCTATCAGTTTTCTGGCAGAAGTTAGGTCTTTAAAAATACCCTTTTCGTGTTTCATGTAGCCTTTGACGGATTCAACTAGATTAGGGATAAGACCGGCTTGGCGTTTGAGCTGATTGCCAATTTCTTGGATAGAGGCTTTGATTCTAACCTGAATGGTTTTTAGACGATTGTAGAAGCCGAGAACGTACAAAACAATAACTGCTAGAACGACAAGTAGGTAAGGCATTTGTGTTTTAATGTTTATTAATTTTAGTATAGCATTTTTGAGCTGTTTTCACTTCATTCTCCCCTACTCTCTTTTGGGGTTCGATGTAGCAGAGTCGGAGAAAGTTATAGAAGTCTTTTTCGTTGGTAAAGGTGTGGAGGCGTTGGGTTTTTATTTGCTTGATACCATATTCGGATAGGCTGTAGCCGAGTTTTTGGGCGTATTTTCGGAGGATAATATTATGCTGACGGGAGCCGGTGAAGTGTTGGAGAAGGGAGCCAAAATTGGAAGATGGCTGAACCATCAGGTCAACTTGGATGTTGTTAGTCGTTTGGATAGAGGCTTTTTTGGTTCCTTTGGAAATAGTTTGCTTTCTGTCGGGAAAATTAATAAGATGTTCGATTATTTGCCGGTTCTGACGGCTTTTGGCGGCGATGTCAATATCTCCGACGGTTTGGTTTTGACGACGAAGGCTACCAAGAAGATGGAATTCGGTTTGGGGGAACTTGGCTTGGAGGTGTTTGATGATTTGATTAGCGACTTGTTTGGCCTTTTTTAGTGGAATTCTTTGGTTTTGGTGGATGAAATTTAGAGTGTTTTTGAGAATTAACGATTCCGATTTTTGACCGAAGCGGGGAAATTTTCTGATGAACCCTTTTTGGGCGTAGTGGACAAGTTTTTCTAAGGCCGGTTGCTGTTTTTGGGGAAATTGGAGTTTTTGGGTAAGCTGGTGAGCGATTTTGGGTCCAATGCCATTTACTTGAGTGAAGATAAAGACGGCGGGGTGAATGTTTTTGAAGGCTCGAATAATATGAGGATGGGATCGATGGTGAATAAAGAGATAGTCGAGTTTATTTAAGATGGCCGGTCCGATTCCGGGAATATCGTCCAGAAGTTTTTTATCTTTTTGCCATATTTTATGGATAGGTTTGGGATGGTTTATGACAGATTCGGCGGCTTCTTGATAAGCGGTGATACGAAATTGGTTTTTTTTCTTAATAATATAGGCAGTAGCGATGTCTTTTAGGAATTGGGCGATTTGGTGGTTGGAGTAAGTTTTTGATGGTGGCACCTTGGGTTAATTATAGTACTTTTGTGGTATATTATCAGAGTATCCGGGCCCTTGGTGCAGCGGTCTAGCATATTCGCCTGTCACGCGAAAGATCACGGGTTCGAATCCCGTAGGGCCCGCCTTTTTATTCAA
>Ga0208279_1000756_pt1 | contig 22404 bp, 14 predicted proteins | sample AntAceMetag02UKM_FD_184766 | JGI IMG/M metagenome (GOLD analysis project Ga0208279, IMG submission 184766) | Saline lake microbial communities from Ace Lake, Antarctica - Antarctic Ace Lake Metagenome 02UKM (SPAdes) (version 2) | ecosystem: Environmental > Aquatic > Non-marine Saline and... | reverse complement strand
GTTAGAAAAAAGTGTTTCCATGCCTTTTAAAATTTGATCGGATTTTACCGAAAAATGGTATTTTTAAGATAATATGCATTATCTTAAAAATACTGCTAATTTGACTTTTTTACAAACTATTTATTGAAGTCAATAAATAATGGGTATGTATTTGTGTAGCAGCTTTCAGTTGGTAATGCGCAGGAGTGATAACGCTCTTTTTCGCCATATTCTTTTGATCACAGTACCAACTTCTATCATTTCTTGATGGGTCAGCTTATCGCTTTTGGCACAATTGCAGAGGCAACAAGCCCAGCAAAGATTTTTTATGTCATTGTTCTTGTAATCATTATCTTTATGATCTGGTTCCAATCTCTTTCCACGTTTACCGCCGTAAAATTCCCCCCATACTTTGGAAAAGTCTTTTTCGTCTATGCCGCAATATGTACAGATTGTTGGAATTCCTTCTTTTTCTAATAGATTTCTGGCCTTCTTCCTTGAAGCTGCTTTTGCCTTTCTTAAAGCTGCCTTTTCCTTTTTGATTTGATCGATTGTCTTTTCCATCCAGTCTCTTCCGGCATCATTTACTCTTTGATCAAAGCCAGCTCCAATACCTGCGCGATGCTCTCTATCGGCGTCAATTTGACTGCATCAAGGATATAGGCAGGCAATCCCTGTGCCTCCTTAAGATTATCCACCGGCATCAATACTTCTTTAACACCGGCGTCAAAGGCAGCTCGGATCTTCTGTTGTATGCCACTGACCGGCAGGACTTTACCCATGATGGTGATCTCTCCGGTCATTGCCAAGTCATTCCTAACCAGCATCCCCTTCAACGCTGAGACAATTCCCACGGCTATCGTTATTCCTGCTGAAGAGCCTTCCTTAGGGATGCCCATGAATGTGGCGAGGACTGCCACATCATAGTTCTTTCGCCAATCCGCACCGATACCCAAATCTTCATATTTTGCTTTGATATACTGGGCTGCTGCTTCAATACTTTCGCGCATAACCTTTTGGATTGAACCAAGTGGTATGATCCGGCCGCTTCCCTTGGTTGCCTGCATTTCAAAGTGCAGAATGCAACCATGGTCACCATCAACGGCAAGGCCAATGACTTCGCCGATAGAAGGCACTGCCGGAAGAGCTACTTTCTGGACACGATCAGCATCCGGTAATACTGGTACGACTTCCTGGTCAGTTGCAACGATCCGCACCGCAAGTTTCAAACGATCATATTCGCCTGGTGCTATAAGGTGAAGCTGTTCTCGAACCCGCTGGCGCAGTTCACATGACAGTTGCAGTGTTTCCGCTAACTCATCGTCTGTGATGCGTCCATCGGGGTAGAGCAGTTTAAGTAGTCCGGATGTGGTCTTCATGATGGCCCGCTGGTCTCGACCAGAGATCCCCTGCGATGTTTTAGCAACATCTATCAGCGCAAAACGGGGACGGACCGATGCTAAGAGATCCATCCGGCGAAGTTCGTGCATGATCTCGCACAAGAAATCGTTAATAAATCCATAATCCTTGGCATAACTGTCCGGGGTAAGTTTGGGGATCTCCCAACCAGGCAGGTAGGCATGGATTCTGTCCAGAAAGGCAATCATCTGCAGGAAATCGGGGAGCGGCTCGAAGAGATGGTAATACTTCTCATGTGGAAGATTACCTTGTACGTCAAGGTTGCCGACAAAGATGAGGCTCGCAAAGGCAAGCATCTCCTTCTTGCCCCGGCTGAACTTGGCATCTTGCATATATCCCTGCATAATGCTCACAAATGCCTTGGGATCGGTAAAATCGGTATTGGCAATTTCGTCGAAGACCACTGCATCGCGGGTACCAACCTCACCGATCTTGCCGGTATTCAAATTGATAAAAAGCTGGGCCGGGGTTGCCTTGCCGCCAGAAAGGACATGGGCGTAATAGGAAATATTCCGATAGAGGTAAGTTTTGCCCGTTTCCCTTGGTGCCAACTCCACCATATTGACATTTGTTTCAACGAGGGGGATGCAACGGCAGAGATACAGGAGTTTCTGACGTCTGCTCATAACTTCCGGTGACAGACCGCAGGAGTTAATCAATATGTCTATCCACTCGTCAGTTGAGAACTCTTTACGCTTTTCGATGTATTCATCAAGGTTGATGACACTGACCTGAAAAGGGGTAAAGGCGGTCACCTTGAAAGGTCGAATCTTCTTGTTATGGACCTCCGTTTCATCATAGGTGAGATCAATCGTCCCCCACATGCCGCCCGCAAGCAGCATCGGGTACTGGCGGACAATATTTTCCGGTATGTTCACAAAATTTTCATTTAGCGCAGAAATCGACGCCCAGTATTTATCTTCTGTTTCCACCAGCCGCACTTCAAGATTGGCAATGACCGAGTGACGCCGGTTCTCACGTATATAGTGGCGAATTTTTTCTGTTTCGGCACCATAAACGAAAGAATCCTTCAGCCGCCGGACAACCTTCTCCATGTCTTCGTGAAACGTCTCTTCGGAACAGTAGTTGTCGATGAGGTATTCCAAAACGTAACGAGGGAATTCGTCGACACCCGTGTTAATGGTATGCTCTTTGTTGACAACCTTGCCCCGGAATATCTCTTTCAGTTTATTGTTCATACAAACCCCAGTCTATTTAAGAAGGCATTTGTCCGCTCGAAGGCGTCACGAGTGATTCGCTCCACTTCTTCAGGATCATAGGCTTCTTCAAAATCAGCGACGAACTTCGGGCCAAGTGCTTTGAGAGAAGAGAAGTGCTTGGCAATCTTTGTTAGTCCTTCCTGAACCAAACCATGAGACAGGTGGGGCCGGAATTCCTCTGCGAGTGCGTCGCTCCCGCCAGGGTAGGCAAGGAGGCAGTAGTAAATATCCCAGGCATCTTTCTCCTTTAGCCGATCGTCCAGCGCCATCCCCTTCATGACAAGGAACGGTACAATGGAAGCGACTCTTATGGTCACGCGGTTTATCCCACCACCTGGGATTTCCCCCTCTACAGATACTTCGCTGACCATTTCAAAGGCCAAATCACAGCCTCGTGCCTTGCGTGCCTTTATTCCCTGGACCGCCTGGGTGCGGTGCTTCTTGCCGGTACCCTCATATTCACCGGATAGAAGATCAACTTCTACTTTTATAACCGAACCTCCGAGCGGCACATCGCGGAAAAAGATGAAGGGCTGCTTTTCTTCCTCTTGGTAATAACCGCGGGAAGTGAGCAATTCTTCAATCAGTTTGTAACCATCTTCCTTAATTTTCAGATGGTTCAGGGCGAGATCGATATCCATGCTTCCCACATGGGGTCGCGGTTCTTGGGGAATCAAAAGTTCCGGCACCCAGCCGCCAATGAGCACGATATCGTCCCGGTACTCACCCAGAAGATGCGTCAATTCGATCAGTACCGATTTTGCCGCTTCCACCGCCTCAGACGTATAATCTCTGCGTGTCACCATGAGCGCCTGATCACCTCGTCTAATATTGTCTTAGCCGCTTCCTCACCACGGCCCTTCACCCCGAGCAGATCAAGGTAAATCTGCACCGGTGATGCGATACAAATCCCGTCGATTTGTCGTGTGCCGTACAAGGCACCTTCGTCATAAGGGGTAAAGAGGGTGACGTTGGCGCCGCTGGCCACTTCCTTCAGGGAGAGAATCTTCGCAATACTTTCCATATCACGTGACACATGTGCCATGACCCGCTGGTAGCGAACGGAAGGGGCATATCGAGCCGCACCGGAAAAACCGGTCAAGGCATACGCTGTTCCCTCCCCTTCGCAGGTCTTAGCCAGATCAGCCTCCATCTCGGCAATACTTTTCAGAGTATAGTAGTTTCGGGGTGTATTTTTCCTGGAGTTGTAGTTTTTAGACCACTCAGATAGAAGGCTTTCCGGATTGTTAGGCAGCAACCCGGCAGCGGAACTTTTAAGCCACTCGCGATCTTCCAGGAGGCGCTTGACATTTGAAACCTGCCCCAGGCTGACTTCCGCTTCTTCTGCCAAGGCCTGGACCCTCCACGGCTTTTTAGGATCAGCCAGAAGCACACGTAAGACTCGCGCAGCCTTTGGGGAATAAAGGGAACGCAAATCCCGCTTTTCAGCAAAAGGATTTGGTTTGCCTTCTTGTTCGATATAGACCTGGTCAAAAGTCAGTCGGCAGTTGCCGGCAAGATCCAGATATCCAATTTTTCCCCTAACACATATCTCGGCTGACTGGGGTGAGATATATGGAGCAGTAAAAACACCGTAAACATCTGGTTCATACTCCAGAACATGGGCGAGCTGGTAAGTTGCTGTGCGGGCAACGCGGGGCTGACCGTTGTTCTTGACTTCAAGCGCCAGACGCTGCCGTTGTTTTGCTACGCGCACGGTGGCGACGATATCAACATATACATCTCCGACCTTGAGTTCCCTTTCCAGGGATTCGATCTCCAGAAAAGGGACCCGCTGCAGGCAAGTTCTTAAGGTGTTTTCAACCTCTGCCAACATATTTTTATTATTTAGTTTCATTGCTAAACGACCTTTCAGCATTTGCTGGAAACATAGCTTATAGTGAAAATTCCCAACCGTCAAGCGTAATCTTCGCCAGATATAGACTTTCAACGTTTGTTGAAAGTCTATATTTTGGTGAAAATTAGGTATGTGGTTTTCTCCTCCGTATGGTGCCGTAAACAAAAGAACCCTTCAATCGTCTGTAGCAATAATGGAATCAAAGTATTCCGGATCGACTCTAACAGCTTCCGATTTCTGCAAACGCTGCAAGACCTCGATGATCGTTTTATCCTTCAGCCAATTTTGTAGATATTCTTGTAGTTGTAGTGTTGGAGGGAGCAGCGTCTGATAAAGAGACTGGTTGCCTGACATCTCGAAAAGACTATGGAATACAGGTTCATAATCTTTAGGTTCAGCAGGGATTGAACCCCAATCTATCGGCAAAGAACATCTCAAGAAAATATCGTCGGCCTTGAAATCCCATTGATTTGTAATCAGAGCTAAAGCCTTATTCAGCAGGTATCCTCCGAAGGTAAAATAGCGATAGCCATTTTCTATTTCAACATATGGAATTTGTTCAGGTCCACAAATATCAACCAGACGTTTCCTGAAGATATGGTAGTCATTGTATAGCTCTTCTGGCATCAGTCGTTTGATCGGTTCAGAGTGGATAATATTCCACATGCGGTTACATAAGAAGGCATCGAAGCCGATACCACCTCCGGGATAAATAAAATCAACTGCTTCACCCCTTGAGCGTGCCTTGGTCGATTCAAGTACAAATCCCTCTGCGGATGCTTTCCCAACCAACCATGATTTTCCGGCAAATCTCACATGCATGCCCGATTTTACGCGCAGCAGATTGATGGATGGAACTGTTCCCAGCTTTTTCGATTCCTGAAAGACATCTACTGTTTGGGAGTTCGCACCAAAATTTCCATAAATCATTCGATAATCAATGAGTTCATAAAGCTTTTGATCAGCCCCGTATTGATTCTTGAAGCCATGTCTCTGCAGATAGCCATTGTTGGCCAATTCAGCGAGAATTTCCTCAATGGTAGAGCGCGATAGATGTACTTTATGGTCAAAAAACTTGCATAAATCTGCGATGCGCATATAGCGGCCGTTTTCTGAAGCGATCATGCTCAAGCATTGCTGACCGGCTGCTCCATATAGATCATAAGGATCAAGAACGGGCAATTCGCCATTTTGAGCTGAATCGATCAGGGCTAAGAATCGTAGGGCATCGCATAACGGGGTTTCAGAATCGTTAGGGATCAGACATATGGCATTTGTCTTATTCTGTCTCCGGTTGCCACGTCCAACTCTTTGCAGGAATGATTCAGCACTTGCCGGCGCCCCCCATAATATGACGGCGTCTATATCACCTATGTCGATGCCCAACTCAAGCGTACTTGTTGAGACGCATATGGCACTTCTTGACGATGCAAATTTCTCTTCCGTTTCAATACGCAGTTCAGGTGACAAAGAGGAATAATGGGCAAATACTATTTGTTCAAGTAACGTGTCCTGCGCCAGTACGCTCACCAATTTCTCACAGATACGTCGTGAGTTTGCAAAAACGAGTAACTTTACATTCTTTCCTTCTGCCAACCTTTTCACAAGTCTTAGAAAAGATTCTTCATCATTTATATGTCGGATATAAGCATCAATGGATCGTTGCGCCGGATATTGCAGGAAGATAGCCTCTTCATCAGGCCCGAAAAGGAAGTCTCTTACGTTGGCGAGAATGCTAACCGTTGCAGATAAAGCCGCCCATTGAAGTTTCCTGCCTGTAAAATGATTCAGCCGTTTAAGCAGTGTTGAAAGATGAAGACCACGCTGAGTATTGTACAACAAGTGAACTTCATCTATGACGACCGCTTTCACATTGGTAAGGCGTTTTTCTTTTTTGAAGAGAAGCACTTCAAGGGATTCAGGTGTCGTTATAAGTAAATTTGGAGTGCCACCACTTGCCATGTCATCATGATCGCCATGACGGACGCCAAGCTTAAAATTGATGTTCTGTAAGGGAAGACGAATTCTCTTTTCCAGATCATTAACCAGCGCTTTCGTGGGAGCGATGTATAGAATTGCTAGAGAATCCGCATCCAATGCTTTCCGACGATAAAGACTAATGAGGGGTGCCAGAACAGCTTCTGTTTTTCCGGATCCGGTCCCCGACGACAGAACGACGTTTTTCCCCTGAAGGATAGGCGGGATGGCCGCTTCCTGGACAGGTCTCAATGTCGGAAACTCTCCATAAAAAGCGCTGGCGACTGAGCGATCCAGGTGGCGGCTGGTACTACTACTCATTCCATATCCTCAATGAGTCTATCCAGGTGTTTTACAATTTCTTTAATAGTCTGACGCGCCCTGTCCTGCACTTGAACAGAAGCGGTTTTTGATACGATTGCTTTGAGTTCAGACATTTTCATTATTAAATCCGGCTCCCAGTCATAGGCAGTACCGTGAACCTCGAGTATTTTGATTGCTAATTCCTGAAGCTCTTCGGCTGTGAGGGGACTCATTTCAAAAGTGGGAAGCTGATCGAACAAGCTGTAATCATAATCCCAACGGCCTCTCTGAAGAAGCAGGCTTTTGCATTTTTTAGCAAAGTCAGGGGTAACAGCAAAATAGGTCATACCATCAAATTTCTTTGCTCCATAGAACTGAAATAGATTCCAGAACGCTGATTCTTGATGCTGAATGTTTCTGATATTGTGGATCACATCTTCAAATTCATCAAAGAGGATGATGAATCCCCTATAACCAGCTTCAATCGATAACTTATGGATATCTCTCAAAGCTGCCCAGCTCTGCGTATAGGCCTGTGCTTGAAAGTCAAATATGCCGTCTTTATAAAACTGCCAGTCATATCGAGGGTCTCGAAAGTGATTTCTTAACTGCCAAATCAATTTTGTATAAAGTTCTTTTCTTTGGGTTTTATAAACTGAAGGATCAAAAAACCAAGCTTCCACGAGATCGTGAAGCGTCGGTTCATCAGTTAACCACGCACGGACAGCTATAAAAATAGATGGCGCTTCGAGAGCCTCGGAAAAATCCCAACGCCATTCATTGGAGAGATCGCACCAGAAACAAGCCCTTTTTCGCGACTTGCTGGCCTCAATCCTGGAACATATTTCATTAAAAAATGGACGGACTCCTTTGCGGCCATTATTGTTTGGAATCTCAAGCCCACGCCATATCGCACCCAATATCTGGTCCATCCGATTGAATCGGACGGCGGACTTCGCATCCAGCGTCACGGAACTGACGACGTAACCCTCTTCTAAAGCGCGTTCTTTCATATATCGTAAAAGATGAGTCTTACCGGAACCATAATTGGCTTTCAGTAAGAGTGCTCCCTTATGGGCGTTGTTAAGACGGGTGTTTAATCTGTCAATTTCTGATTTTCTTCCAACGGTGAAGTGACAAACATACCCGTCTGGAGGGATACCCATGCGTAACGCTTCGATAACCCGTGGAGCATGAGAAGGATTCATCAATCAACCTCACGAAGTTTGTCCATTACATCCTCATAAAGTTCTTTTGTCTCACGCACATCCCCTTCCAACCTGTCATCAAAATGCGTAACAAGCGCCGTAACAAGAACTCTCCAGAAACGTACAGCACTCAATGACGGATGCTCATCAAAAAGATCATCAACAAACTTCTCTACCTCATTGTCATCCGGGATATTTTCCGCATCCTCCGGATAGGACTTCAAGTACACAGCCCTAATCTTTTTTGACGCAGATTCATACTCATCAATGCTCGTTTCCAAAGCATCGAGATTCCATATCGTGTTGAGAGCCCTCGGGCTTCGTTCTTCGGGCCTGCCAATGCGACCAGCCAATGCGCCGTAAATGACAATGCCGTACCTTGGATTTGTGTAAAATTCTGGTGTTGTTGCGTAAATGAGGAACAAGCCTGGAATCGCCTCAATATTGTTGATCAAGGATAACAGATTGTTTTGTGCATCTTTCAGTGCTGATTTTCTCATGATAGAATAGGATTGCTCAGCTTCATCAAAGAGAATCACCAAACCGCGATAACCCGATAAGCGGACAAAGCTGGCAAGGGACTGGAGCATCAGCTTGGCGTTGTCCTTATTGATCATTTTATTAACACCAAAACGCTTTCGGTAAGCTCCGATAGCTCCCTCCCCGCTGAACCACTGCAAAATTTCCGCGCGAACTTGATCCTGAATGGCAGCATCGGCGGCTTCGGGCAAATAAGTTTCCCAATACCTTTGGATCATTTTCTTGAAGTCGATATCAATGCCCTGATCAGCCATGAGTTTTTGCAGGGCTTTTGAGTAACTTTCATGATTGAGTTCCCCGCTGTCCAAAGAATCCTGGGCACCCAGATAGAGAAGAGATTCTCGGACCACTCTGCCAAAGGGCGCTGACTCGGTCGGAGCGTCTTCATGATAGACGGAAGGGGTTGTGACGTTGCGGATGACCCCGTAAAATACTCGCTCAAACTTATTCAATGGTGCATCGTTTACAGATAATTCAACATTCGATACGAGACATCTCTCCTTAAAGGTAATGTCTCTCAGTAAACGGAAGAAGTGCGTCTTTCCGGCTCCCCAAGACCCGCTGATGAATCGTATGATGCCTCTGTCTTCGATGCCTTTTAAGTGATGGCGTTTGATTCCCTCAATTAATTTTTCATAACCTACTGAATAAATGTCCGTTCCCCGTTGTGGGGGGACGCCCTTCCGTAGCGATTCGATGACTGATAACGCGAGCCTTTGTTCCATGATTACTTCACCTCCTTAAACACTATATAGCCGATATAACCCCGGCCCGCTAAACCGTGGAGATAGATACCCTGGTGGCTGTCCTTTGTCTGTTGAAGATCTACCCGACGATTGTTTATTTCCACAGGTCCTTCCGCAACAAGCCGGGATAGTTCAACAATAAATTCATCAGTCCGGAATCCTTTTTCATTTTTTCCCAACCTGGTGGTAATCCTTCTTATCGGCAATTCAGAGCCATCGGCCAGCCCTTCCTTTTTTATGATTGCCAAGTAGTTATTTCGCAGTTTTTTGAGAAATTTCTGTCCATCAAACGTTTTACCAAAAACCCTTTTATGTTCACTTTGAACATGCTCAACAACGGCGCCTATGTCGGACGGGAATTCATAAAGCCTGCCTTCATAATCAGAGAGTTTGGCTCTTCCTTTCTGGTAATCGATCAATAAGGTAAAAAACCCTTTTTCAAAGGTATATTGAGGGTCCCGACTCTCACGATCCAAGGGAAGGTTGTTTGCCTTACAGGCTTCATCCAAGAAAGCAGGGAACCGACGCGGCAAGACTGCGGCTTTTTCCTGCGCCAAGTTGCGTATAGAAGCCAACATTTCTTTCAGCGCCGTATTGTCCGCATCGATTGTCTTGATCGTTTGAGATTCCTTGTTCAGCAGGAACAGAATATGCTGAGGCCAATCCTTTTTAAGATAGATATTCAAATCGGATAAGAATTGATATCTTTTCCTTGCTTCAGCAAGTTGAGCTTCTATCTTTCTCGTTTGGTGCAGTTCTTTAGCCGCCTGTTCACCAATCATGTTTATGATACTGTCAGGAAATGAATTTGTAGAAGACATGAAATACCTCGTTATTTATCTCTTTTTCGTTGAGGTGTTGTTTTATCTGTGATTCGCGATAGCATTCGCACGCAGACTTGGTAATCCTCTTCGACATTAACCAGGGCCTCTTCAGTCAGGTTGTCCAGGTTCAAGCCGCCTTTTTCATAGATGATTTTGCCCTGTTCGTAGAGACCGGAGCGTTTGCAGTGGCGGAGCCATTCGGCAAGAGTGGAGTCCTTCTGCCGATCGTGATCGGCAATGACCGCGCCCTGTTCAAGTTGGGCGATGTAGTGCTTGATCCGGCGGCCCAAGCCCTTGGTCCGAGCTTCCCGCTTGGCGCGATCCTCCTCCTCGGAGTCTGGAAGACGCCAGGTACCGTGTTCGGTCTTGTAGAAATAGTCCGGAAGGAAATCGGCCAGTTGTTGCCGTGGCTTGTCCTTTACCGCGTAGATATAGTGTTCGAATAGATCGCTGTAGTGGACGCCTTCATCGCCAGGATGCTTCTTGAGAAATTCTTTGATGAACGCGCCGATCTTCTCGGCCGCGGTATCCTCCCGTGCGGTTTCGGCGGCATCGGCTACCGTAAGCTCAGTCTCTTCCAGGTACCATCTGCTCATTTCATGGCTGCCGAACAAATCTGCATCTTTCTGATCAAAAAGATTTTTCATGACAGGCGTTTTGACCTCTTCGGCCACCTGTCTGAGCAATTCATCAAAGTTATGTGCCTCCATTTGGCCGCTGCGAACCATACGGCTCACGACTTCGTCATAGATTCGATCCTTAGTGCTGCCGGGATTGGCACCGATGTAATCGCGGATAATCTGTTGCACCTTCTCGTTGAAGGTTCTTTCGTCCTCATCACCTGTTATGGCGACAGTAGCTGTGACTTCGCCAGGCTTTGGTTTGCGGAAGTTGATGATAAGGTCGCGTTTGTTGACCTTATCGGCAACAAGCTGGTTGTAGGATTTTTGATCGGTATCGATATAGAGGGCGTAATCCGATTTCTCGACGATGAACCCGGTTTCAGCCATAATGTCCTGTACCAATGACCAAGTACCTTCCGAAGTATCGTGGTAGCAAAGAGAAATGCACCGGCCCGGTTTCAGCACCCGATAGCACTCGGCCATTGCCTGGCGCATCATATTAGCCCAGTCCTCTTCAGTCTTGCAGCGCACTTTATTGATGATGATCTCTTCCTCATGCCAATGAGTGTCGAGACCGAGCCAAGCTTCCCAAATGAAGTTAAGTTCACCATACTGGACGTTTTCAGCATAGGGGGGGTCGGTGTAGATGTAATCAACCGAATGATTTGCAATCGTCGATAAGTCGACCACAGATTGTGTTGATACAATACAATCAATAGATAGAAGCGCGTCATTGATGACTTTGTACCCGCTGATGTTTCGTTTGAGCTTGTTCTTAAAGTAGACAAAGACGTGTTCTTCTGAAAACACGGGGGGCATGTAGTATGTACCGGGAAGCACCATGCTCGGGAATGACGAACCTGGGTAGTATCTTTGCATTCGGCTCAATGCCAACAAGAAGCCAGTTACAGACAGTCGGAACACCGATGCATAGATCTCGTGTGGTGATTTGCTTATTGCCTTCATTAAGGCTGCCAATGCCCACAAGTTGCGCTTGGTAAAGAGTTCATCAACCGTGCGGAAGTTGCTCGTTCCAGCACGCCACTTGACCCCCCAACATTCCTGGTCCTCCGGCGCATGCATCATCCGATCCTTCGGATACCAATGCGGAATCTCCTTTGCTTCGATCTCTCGGATCTTCCCGACGTCATATTTCTCAAAATATTCGCACTTTTTCGGGTTGGAATCATTATATCGCCTCTCGCCACGGGTAGGTCGGCACCCGCTTTCGCAGAGATAGCTCACCAGCACCGGCACCGCGCCGAATTTCTCCGCCCGTGTGCTGATTTCCTCCACAATACCCCTCTTGTGGCAATGTGGACAAGCGCTGATCTTCTTGGGTTTTCCCTTGGCCGTCTCCCCCTCGACCGCCACGCAATCGAAAAGCGGGACTTTTTCCAGACAGCGCGGGCACTGAAAGACCTGTGAATAAACAGTATATGCCGTGGTCGCCTTGCCTCCGCAGCGGTCGCAGCGCGTCTCATAGAGCCAGTCGATCTCCGGCTTGACCTTGTCTTTGAGCACCTCGAATGCCTTCTGGAGTTCATCCACATCTACCGGCGTGCAGTAATTCTTGGTAATGAAGGTTGCGGCAGGGCTGCGATCAATGGCAACAGCCTTGCAGCCCTCCATGAGTGCAGCCAGCGCCGTACCGCCCGAGCCGCTGAAGGGGTCGAGCACCAAGTCGCCGGGTTTTGTGTAGTGGCGGATGTACTCACGGATGGCACCGTGCGGCTTTTTCGACCAGTAGGTATGCATGTTGTAGATGGCCGTGGCCTTGGTGGTCTCAATGGGCTTGTCGAAGGCCGGGATGTCATAATCGTCCGTTACCGAGTCATAGGGCCGTTCTTTGATATGTTGCTCTACGAACGCCCGCAGGTTCGGGTTCGGCTTATCGCCGGAATAGTACCCCTCTGGCATCATTGGGATCGACTTAGGAAAGAGTTTCTGCTGATTGCTGTCATGCTTCGATTTTGCCATAATTTACCTCATGCTTTTGGGCGTAAGCCCCAAAATATTACCCAATGATGGCGGTACCCGTCTGACAATCTGTTCCGAATTCAATCGTACAGTGAACTTACGAGACTGCATCTTCCGACTTATCCGGTAACCCTCGCGATAGCTTACTGTTACGGTAAGCGTCCGCTCCATTACACCCTCTTTCCTCTCCTCGACCGTTGCATCATTAGGATCGGGTCTAAATCGGATTATCACGTCCGCCCCCTGCGATGAGACATACAGCGCTTGGCGGGGCAAAGGTCTTTCGCCAGGTTCACAACTCCAGGTTGCATCTACGTCGGCCCGGATTTCTTTATCCTTCGCTGCAGGACGTGTTGATATGCTGATGGGAAGATAAAATTCAACTTCTTCACCTTCGATGACCTCCTGCGGCCCGGTAATGTCATCAAGGATTAAAAGTCCTTCCTCGTGTTTCTTCACTTTGAGGACAACCATTGGAATCATCAGCTCCTGTATTGATATGCCTCCGTGTGTATAGGCATCAGGACGGTAGGGCGAGCCTTGCCGGCTGAAAGAAAAACCGGTTTTGGGGAAGACAACGGCTTTGAATTCCTTATGGACATCATGCCCGAGCTTCTTGTTAAAACGGACCTCATTGGCAGGCATCCGCAACTGTTCCGGGGTAAAGGCTACAACGTTGTTTCTTACCTTACCGGGGATTTCGGAATCAGATATAGGAACCCTGAGCCAGCAATTGAGGTAAGAGCTGTCTGCAGGCTCGTTGAGGCATTCATTAGAAAACCAGAGTGGTTTGCGGCCCACCGGGACAAAGCCATGATCGGCAGTAACGAAGACCTTGGTACCGGGCGCCAGATTTCGTATGATAGCCATTACTTCCGTGTCAATGATATTTTTCAGGTGCTGCTCATAGATAAAAGACAAAGGTCGGGACGGAACCTGACGTCCATCGGGCAGGGTTTTCATTCTGATCTTGTGCAGTTCCTTGTCGCATAACTCGAAGATATAGACATCCAGGTTTCCTGCCCGGTAACGGACTGTCTCACCAGTTCCGGCGGTATCCGGAGAAATAACATCAACTGTGCCCGTATAGCCGATCTCACGAGCGAGACCTTCCTTAAGGAGAACATCCTCTCCTGCATGAGTGTTAAAAGAATCCGGGAAGGTTCCCGCGAATATTGCCTTACGGCTAATATGGGTCTCCGAAGGTAGGAGGGCTGAAGCGGGCAGATCGGCAATCACTTCCATACGATCCTCAAAGAGTGGCCGCAACAGTTCGTCCCAGATATCGTAACGCATTCCGTCAAAGACCAGTAGTACCGCCTTTTCTTTCTGAGAATCCCAGTTCGGCTTGAGACAGCGTCTGAGAAACTGACTTGTCAGGATCGGCGTCATCTGGGGGGCAAAGAGTGGTAGAACTTCGGTATTGCTGCTATCTTTCCCGATTTCTTTTACCCAATGGGGATACTCCCGCGCCACCAACTCCTGAAATCGTGCATTCATTTCATCCAGCTGTCGGTTTATTTCCTCCTTGATGGTTTCTAACCGTTGCCGGAGAGTAGCGAGAGTATTGCTGAAAAGAGACGGTAGCTCGTCTTCATGACGGGTGAGCAAATTGCCTGTCTGGGCAAGACGTTGGAGCGCCGAAAGATAGTATTCAAGCCGATTTATTTTCTGATCGTTCCAGACATCGCGAAATTGTTTATACGAAAGCTGCTCCGGTTTCAAGACCTTCAGATTTTTCAACGCTACCGCAAGCTGATCATAAAGCCGGTTGCATTGGTCAGCGAGAAAATAGGCTTCCTTAAGCTGTGAGAATGTTGAACAAGGGCGACTGTCAAGGAACCTGGCGATTGTCTTACCCCCTTCAGGGAAGAGGGCCTGCATTATTTTCTGCTGTTCCTGATTGGCCGGTGATGCCGATACGAGATTATTGAGCGCCATAAGCAAAGCAAGGGAAGCAATAATCGTCGAATATCCCTCCTTCTCCAGCACGGTTGTGAACCCTACCGCAGTGTCCAGCTTCAACTGGTCGAGCAGGAGAAACTGCAGCATCTCCTTGGTTAGTGATTTCTCGACATTGGTTAGATCGTGATGGGCTTGGTCCCGGTCGAGACCCACAAGACGGAGGGCTGCATCTTTAAGAATATCCGGCTTGATGTCAGAAAGCGGCTTGAGATCGGGATCAATGTTGGCAAGAAGCAGATTCCAATTTTCGCTGTGTTGGGAAAGGATCACCGAGAGGTAGAAAGCCCGTACAACCAGATCGGCACTGTAATTGGCAAAGTGACAGAAAGGCGCGGGTGCCTTGCGTAACTCATCGCGGATTGGCTTTGTGATTTCCGGAGTGAGTGTTTCCAACTCTTCCAGGGCTTCATAACTGAGCAGCCCTATCTTCCAGTAATCTTCGGCATTTGGTTTCTTGAAGGCAGACTCGGCAACGCCGAGAGCGGCAAAGGCAACTATTATTCTGAAGTCGTGATCATCGAAGCGGGTAGGATGGGCAGCCCGCAAATTTTTATGGGCACGCTGAACAGCTTCGAGGTTCCGCACAATGAGCCTTGCATAGCGAGGATCGCTGGTTTCGGCCGGCCAATTGTCATCGCCCGTTGCCTCCTTGAGAAACTGACGCAGATCAAGGTTAATCCGGCAATCGGCGGGAGTAAGCGCAAGGAGGTCAGGATAGAAGGGCGGCGGGGCTTTGGTGATGGAAGATGTGCTCCGCCGTCGCGCCGGCGCCCGATCTATGATGAGGATCTTGGTGATTTCCGGATCAGCACAGACTCGGTCGTACAGGTCACGGAATGCAAGATTGGTGGCGGCTTTGACTACGGTATAACCATTCTCACAGGCAAACCTGTGCATAGTGCCGTCTCCCTCACCAAGGAGTTGGAGTGGATCCCTGACCAGGACACGATTGTACTCCTTGACGGGCTCAAGCTTACTGATTATCCAGCTTTGCATCATGCTTCTTTTCCCCTTCCAGTTTCAGCATCGGCAGGGCATCCTGGTCTCCCTCTACATCAGCAAACTGTTCTTCCAGGAACGTACCAAATTCCTGCATGACCTGGCCGATCTGCTCTTTTTCAATCGTTGAAACGCTGGGGACAAAATCTGCCAGAAAAACGGCTTTCACCACAATAAGCTCCAAGTAGCGGTTTATTATATCCACGACGATCGGGACTTTAAGACACGCATTAACGAGCAGGGTACGTACTTCAGCGACTGATGTACAGTCAAGGAGTGAGGCGATAATCGGTTCTGCTTTCCCTTGTTCAAGACGTTCATGGACTGCCTGGTTGATGAACACTTCCAGTTTGCCGTTGATGGTGCCATTGAGAGCGCCGTAAGCCTTTCTGGAGGTGGACTCAATCTCGTCAAGGATGGCGGAATAATTCTCAAAGGAAAGATTACAGTGATGGACAGGACCATTTCGTAAGCGTTCCTCCACCGATGCTTTTGACGGCTCAGGACAGATGAACACGCCATCGGCAAGCAGCCGAAGCTTGTCTTCAAGCTTTGTTGATACAACAGGCTGCAGGGCAGTGATCTTCTCCATAATCTTAAAAGCCCTCAATACGTCGCCATTGAGTATTTCGTTGATTTTGATCCGACAACTTTCAGCCCGATCGAGCACGTTATCATGCAGTGCCAGGTACACCGTGCTGTACTCCTTCACAAGTACCCCATAGGTGTTGGTCTCCTCTGGTTCGGGTGGTATCTTGCCTATCAGCTCAGTTTTCAGTTTGACTTCGGAGTCAATGTAGGGCTGAAGGTTCTTAATTTTTTCCGTAATCTTTCGATGTATTTTACGAGCCTTGGCAAGTTGGGGAAGATCCGGCAGTGTTATGTCGCAGTAAGACTGAATTGCACGCAATTCGGTCTCGTACTCCACAAACCGCTGAAGGTCATGGTAGTTCTTCAGACGGTTTGCCAGATCGTCAACTTCGATCTGGTTCGCCTGGTTATCATCGAACGCCTTGTAGCCAAAGGCCTGTTTAAGGGCATACAGGACCAGCTGAATATCGTTGCCGCTGCTGATATCCTTGGCAAACAAGGCCGTTACTTGGGCAAGTTCATTAACGTAAGGATTCGGATGCTTAAGCGTTTCGAAGAGCCCTTTCGATTTTGTGGACAGGCGATCGGTAGTGTCTTTCTGTTTGGCAAATTCTTCCTGTACCTTGGTTCGATAGCCGGAGATAACAGCATCGTCGTGGGTAGAGGGAATCGTTTGATCGAGTATCTTTTCGACATAGGGTCGTAATACTTCCCAGTTCTCCGGTTTTTCCATCTTCTGAATTTCCGTGAAGGCCCCCAGAATTTTTGCTGAGAATTCCGTATCTCCAATATTGGCGTAATCGATCATCGAGAAGGGCAACCCTGCCTTCGGACCGATTCCGATTCTGATCTTGCCATGCCGGGCCAAACAGAGCAGGAATATCTGGACCATGCGCCGACTCAGGCCATAGTCTTTGGGTCCACCAACCCCCATGAAGTTTTTATAGATGGTCTCTATCTTCATGGTCTGAGCGGTTTCGATTAGTTTTTCGTTAATAAAGATCTGCATTTTTTGAATAAAGCGGTTGTCGGTTATATCCAGCTCTTTCTCAGCGCTCTTCTTCATAATTTTCAGGCAGAAGCCGAAGTTCTGGGCGGCGCTTATATCCTTGTTGGGCTTAGCATTTTTGGGGATCATTCCCGTTTTGACGATCCCATTAATGATCTTTACCCCGTCATCCCTGGTGAAGACGAACGGCGGGTCAAACTTGATGTCGCGCGATTCATAGGTGCCAGTGAGAACTTTATCAACCAAAGGGGTTATGATGTTGATTAGTTCCCCTGCAACGTGAAACTCCATCTGGGTGTTCTTCAATGAATCAATTCGACCACGGGCATAACTGCTTCCAATAACTTTGACAATTTTACCCAATTCTGTCTGGAGGGTACTGGCAACCCAGTTGATGACGGCTACGGCGTCCTCACTTTCCTTGCCTTGCCAATCAGAGACGAGCTTTCGATATGCCGCAAAGTCGAGAACTTTATCCCTCTCCTCACTGTTTAGTTCGGCTGGGGTCCAGACAATGATACGCGGATCGTTGCGTAGTGTTAGTAGCTTCACGACAGACTCGTTAGCCACTGGCCCGGTGCCGACAATAACTTCGAAATCGTTGTCTGTTTCATCGGTATTGATAGCTGGGAGAGGAGTATTCTCGGAGGCAAGTTTTCCTATATTTCTCATCCCCACGAGTCCCGAGATGTTCCTCCCTTGCCACGTGATGTCGATGCTTTGGTCACCTGCTTTTGCGGTTGTGTGATCTTCCCATGGTCCAATAAACGGGGAGATATCCCTGAAGATTGAAACGTTGCCGTTGGTCAGGTCAATGGTCATCTGACGGGTCCGGATCGGCCAAGTATCGAGAGCCACCAAATGATCCCATGCATCCTTTTGCATGACCTCGTTTGCCTCTGCCTCGTCCCGTGCCTTCTTGAATTCATCACGGGGGTCTACGCCGGTAAAAACGGGATCAAACCGGTAAAGCGGTTTGCCATCCTCATCAGCATTCTGGACGATTTGCCGCAGCTCTTTCTTCAGATTTTCGGATATATTTTCGTAATGCTGAATGTTTTCGTCCGGCGTGGAATCAGAGGAACGCTCGACAAGTATAGAGTTGGAAATCTCTTCCGGCGACAGACCCTGATGTTTGAATTTGGCAACGTGATAAAGAAAAAGGGTCTGAATAATCTTTACCGCCTTGTCGCGGTAAACCTTCAAGATACCTTTGGTCTGACCGTCTATCTGACGCTTGCAGGTCTCATATGCCTTGTATTCGACCTCTTTTTTGGTCCTTATCGCAACAAGACCGGCGTGGACTCCGCTTGGATCCTCTTCATATCGCACGGCTTCATCGAACAGTTCCCAGAGCCGGATAAGCTCGTTCCCCTGGTTTTTGATCTGATACTTCAGGGTCTGGTGCATGAAGTGTATGGCAGACCGGGCGGTGGTCAGTTCGTGGGTAACAAGACGGAGCACTTCTATTGCTGGTTTGTGGAACGGGAAAAAATGGCTGAATTCCGTCTCACCAATGCTGTTGGGCCAAGTGAACCCGCGTTTGTAGTAGAGATAGTAATTACTGATAGCGCCGGGATCCTTTATCTCCCGTACCCTTGCCAGGACGATATCGTAGTAGTCTTTGTCGTCCTTCAGAAGTTCGACCAGCTTCAATCGGTCATCGGCAATGATATTTTTTACCCCCATTTTGCTTTCGATTGCCTGCTGCGCCGCACAGACTGTCCAGATGGGGAGGTTGCGGATCTTAGCTAAAACGTTTGAAAGGACGACGAGAGTTTTTTCATCATCGGTGCGCTGGTTTTCATCGCGGTTCTTCATAAACAGGGAAACTTCGTCAAGGACCAGCAACACACCACTATATCCTTCCGCAAGAATAACCTCGACCATGTGCTGGAGAATATCCTCGGTCTCGGCTGCGATATGCGGTTGCACCTTCAAGTATTCGGTATAGAAACGCCATAGCTTATTACCGCAGCTCCGCTTGTATTCGGGAGACTTGTTGTCCTGGATGTCTTTGAGGAAACTATCAACATCCTCAAATTCGTCTTCCTCAAAGAATCGAGGATCTCGGAGGAACTTTCGCAGATCGGCACGAAATCGGTCGAGATCCACATTGATGAAGCGGTCAGCAAGCAGTTCGGTTGGGTAGAGCGATAGGTTCTTACCCAGTTCAGCTTGGATTTGCTCGTTGGCCGCGTCGAGGATATACTCGCTTAGGCGCTGCCCCTTGTCTGTCAGGCCGATAGTGCCGCCACCGGCGCCGACGAGGGTCTTTACAATAACGAATATCCCCTTTTGCTTGGAACTTTTTGTCTGAAGACCGTCTTCCCAGAACTGGTAGAGTGATTCCCTTTTACCCCGTCCTGCGTTTTCCTCTTTCTGTTTGACGACTTCCCACGATTTCTTGTCTCCCATGGCAAGTGCTGCCAGGAAACAGAGCAGATGAGACTTACCTGAACCGAATTCGGCCTGGATCCAGTATCCTTGACCGATAGGATTGTCTTTGCGTTCAGGCTTGTAGGGTGCAGCTATATGGCGAAAAACATCATTGAGAAAAGGGCGAACCGGATTAATCTGGAATTCTTCTATGGTCTGCAGTTCCGGCTCACGTGCCTTGCGTGCCACCTCGGAATTTGAGTCTTGCCAGACATGCTTCTCCAGTGAATAGACGGAGATAATCTTGTCCGGGACAGTACAAATCTCACCCAGCGTTTTTCGGGTAGTCAAAAGATCTTCATTCGACATTAAACCCTCCTTATGTCAATAGATGAAGCTATATATGATACCGTGTCAGTTCACGTTTACAAACTGCATAATGTTCTTCCACTTCTTGTTACCTACTTTAACTCCCACAGATGATTTTCGGCGATCAGACTGGGTGGCAGAGCGTAATTGCCATCCTCGATCTCCGGAAACATGATAATGCGCCCTCCGCTCCGTCTTCCTGGAAGCAGGAGGAGAATCCTGTCGTCATCAGCCGCCATGGTCCTTAACAGGTTAAGCTCCAGATGGTAGGCAAATAGCATTTCAAGATGGGTGAGAACCACAACCCCCTTACCACGAAGTTTCGAACGGAGAAAAATCCCGAATGCTTTTGCAACATGACCCGCCGTTGGCTCAGGTCGTTTTGCCTCGTTTTCCGCCAGGTGTTTAAATTCCTCATCTGGAATCATCTCCAATATTCCCCGATTTACGGATAACGGTTTTCTAAATCTTCTGCCGTCCGTGGTTTTTGCCTCTTGCAGTTTTTCTGAAAATTCCCTGAGTGCTTGATAGCTGCCGAGCACACCATACAGATGACGCCCCCCCGGGACCGTTAATTTGCTGATGAGTGCCTCGATAATTTCCGTATCTTTCATGACGTAATCCTCGTCACCAACTCTTCCAGTCGCCACTTGGTTGTGAACTGCCGGACATTGTCGATTTCTGAGATCCTGCTGATCAGCTCTAAATTTCTCAGTTCATAAAGGGTGGACAGAATGCGCGTCGGGTTCCACAGCATCGTCAAGATGTTGCGGTTTTGCTCCAATTTTACAAGGTTGTGCATCCCCGGCTCAGGGAATTCGCTGTGAATCACAAAAGCAAAAGATTGTGGCGGTATTTCTCGATATGAGAACGACAAACATATCCGGTCCGCATGGACAATGCCGGCGGCGGATAAGGCATCAACGATTGCCTTAGTACAGTCTGCAATACTTTTCGATTCCGGAAAACGTTCGATCAGGTATTCACGGATGCGATGGCGCTTTATTTTCCCTACTCCTATGGCGGGTACAATAATATCTGATAACACGTCAAGCATCAGTGGCTCGACTTTGCAGAAGCGGTAGAAACAGACATCACGGAGCTCCTGCATTCCTTCATATTTGTGGGCGAAAAGTCTTAGTGCTTTATCTGCTATGCCATTTGGAAACATCCGTTGCGTTATGTAGCTCGAATTGCGCTGCCGGGTTTGCTCGGCACTGAAATGCAGGTTGCTGATGAGAAACTGACGAATCTCAGACAGGGAATCCGTATCCGGGAGTTTTGGCAGCATCTCTATAGCTTCTTTCAGAATGGCTTTGCCAAAAATACCAGTTCTTTGCCGAGTCTTAAGTTTTATCGGCTTGGTGTCTTTTTGATTATGTTGAAGAATCGAATCAGCTTTTCTAACAACAGATTCCTGTTCGGATTTCTGTATCATAGAAGGAAAGAACGGGTAATTTTTTCGAATTATATTGGTGAGATTGATCAAAATGGCAGAATACTCTTTTATGCCTGCAACTTTGCAAAGATCATGAAGGGTTGCAGAAAGTACGGCGTTGAAATTTCCGAAGCTGTCAATAAGCAGTTTTGATAGCGGTCGAACATCTTTTTGAGGGATGGCATAGGAGAGAAGTAATTCTAAAAGTGCTTCGTCCGTGAAAGTGTCTTCGTCTCCTTTAACAAAGCGCTGACGCAATCGCTCACGATGGCCTTTTCGCAAATTCAGATCTTCAATGCCCATCTTTTGCCCCCCGGCCTTTCACTACTATCCTATTTCGCCTTTGTTTACAATATGAATTGTAGCGATTTTATTTGAGTTATATGCCATTTTTCTAATCACAGATGGTCCATTCTCGTAATTTAACATTGTTGATGCTCCTTGCGTAGATGTACAATACAAATCAAGTCTTGGATATCCAATATCTTGATTCTGGATCCGGAAGAAATCAAACTGTCACTGCTGAAATAGGTCAAAGGTTGGGTGAAACGGCAGGGAAACATCGTATAATTCGTTTCAAATGTGATTTTAAAGTTATTGACAAAAGGCTTTTTCACAGAAAAGAAGCTATCAAACCTCCGCACAGTTCATCCCGCATTCAATAACCTGACCAGATCAGCTTACGTGAAGACTTGTATTTGCAATTGTGCTTGTCCATCTTCAATCCCGGCTTATGGAGGAGACTGTAGACAAGGAATGTCCGTAAAATAGTATTTTTAAGCTTTCATACATTATCTTAAATATACTGCTAATTTGACTTTTTTTACAAACTATTTATTGCAAGTCAACAAATGAGGGGAACACAAATGAGGGGAATCGTTTTGCGTAGCAGCTTTCAACCCGTGCTGTTCAGGTAAGATAAAGGGAAACGCCAAGAGAGCCTGTTATCGACGCCATCTACAAAGCTTGACGATTGG
>Ga0208279_1000755_pt1 | contig 22428 bp, 23 predicted proteins | sample AntAceMetag02UKM_FD_184766 | JGI IMG/M metagenome (GOLD analysis project Ga0208279, IMG submission 184766) | Saline lake microbial communities from Ace Lake, Antarctica - Antarctic Ace Lake Metagenome 02UKM (SPAdes) (version 2) | ecosystem: Environmental > Aquatic > Non-marine Saline and... | reverse complement strand
TAGACGGTTTCGTAAAAAGTTCAAATTCAAGGCGTGCAAATTTTGTAATCATGAGGCGTACTTTTCGTACGTTGAATGATTGCGAAATGCAGCACAACGCAGAAGTTGGACTTTTTACAAAACCGTCACGTTTTGCCATTCAATGATTTAATGATATACATATAAGCCAGGAAATCAAGACATATACTGGATACTTGATGCAGGTTACCGGATATTTGGATTGAAAATTGAAGAAAACCCATCCCACAGTCCATTTTAAGTTAGTTCGCTTCGCCCCGCCTGCCATTGCAAGGCACGAGCGGGCATGTCACAATTGAAATGATGGAACAATGGAATACTGGAATATTGGGTCTTTTTTGGATCGCATTGAAAAAAATTAGGATTTATGAGATAAACCCATCATGGGTCGAAAAAATATCAATAGAGGTTTTAAAAAACTCAGGGTCTGGCAAGATGCCATTTCGCTCTATGTTCTGGCCTATAAAGTATTCTCAAGATTTCCATTCGAGCTTAAGAAAATTGCTGCCAACAGCATCGATGCTGCTCATAGCATTTCAAGAAATATCTCAGAAGGCTATTGTCGTCGAAGCCTGAAAGAGTATTTAAATCATCTAAATATTGCCCTGGGTTCCTGTGGAGAATTTCATTCTTGCTATGAGAGTTTCAAACAAGCCAATCAAATTACGGACGATGAATACGAACAATTAGATCAACTCCACTATAAAGTTGAAAATGCATTGCTTAAGTTGATTGAATCTCTTCAAAAAAAGCAAAAAGATAAAAATTGGGAAGATAACTTTCAAACCAAATACAAGTAGTTAAAATTCATCCTAAAAATCTTAATCCGAATACCGAAGGTATAAGTTTTTAAAACATTTTTCCATTATTCCAGTATTCCATCATTCCATGGAATTGGCATGAAACCAGAATTTACCAAGAGATCTGTAATTTCATAAAATTGTAGAATTCGCGAGACGTTAATTACCATTACTTCTTTGACAAACGGCGGCAATATAGAATAAAATTGATAAATCATCTTTAACGGAGTGTTTGAAATTGAAGAAAATAGGAACCACTATCATATTCATGCTGATTTTTGCGTGTTTAGCTGCAACCGCCGTATATGTGGACATTTATATCTATGCCGGAAAACCTGTCAGTGCCGAGCCTGTGGAACAGGTTATCATTGTTGAACCCGGCCAGAAATTCAAGTCTCTTTACCAAATACTGCATCAAAAAGGGGTGATCAGTCATCCTGCAAAATTCAGGTTTTTTTCCCGCATCAAAGGCTATGATAAACACATAAAAGCCGGTGAATATGTCCTTTCCTCTGCCATGACCCCGAAAAAAATACTTGAAATTTTAGTCACGGGAAGGGTCCGTCTCCACAGGATCACCATACCCGAAGGGCATAATCTTCGGCAGGTTGCACAAGCGGTTTCCCAGGCAGGATTGGGAACCCAGGCAGATTTTTTTAACACCGCAACAAACGCAGATCTGGTTCGTTCCAAAGGAATTGATGCTCAAACCTTTGAGGGGTATCTTTTTCCCGACACCTATTATTTTACCAAAAACGCCACACCCGAAAAAATCATATCTTCAATGGTGAAACGGTTCTGGTCCGTGTTCAAGCCGGAATGGAAAAATCGGGCCAAAACCCTTGGATTTACAATCCACCAGGTGGTAACCCTGTCATCAATTATCGAAAAGGAGACCGGTGCTGCCGTGGAACGACCCATTATCTCCTCGGTTTTTCACAATCGGTTAAAGCGGAAAATACGTCTGGAAAGTGATCCCACGGTTATTTACGGCATAGAAGATTTTAACGGCAACATTACCCGAAGAGATCTTGCCGAAGATACCCTATACAACACATATCGAATCAAAGGACTTCCGCCAGGACCCATTGCAAACGCCGGAATTGAGTCCATTGAAGCCGCCCTTTATCCGGCCGACACCCGGTTCCTTTATTTCGTCTCAAAAAAAGACAACACGCACCAGTTTTCAACAAACCTAAAAGATCACAACAGAGCCGTGCAAAAATATCAACTGGGCCGATAAAAAGAGAGTTAGTTCGCTTCGCCCCGCCTGCCATTGCAAGGCACGAGCGGGCAGGTCACAATTGGAATGATGGAATATTGGAACACTGGGATATTGGGTTCTGGGAAAATGGAAAGTTGGGGTATTATAAAATGCCTCTTGACGCGAATTAAATAGAGGAATGTTATCTTCTTTAACTCATCATTCCAATATTCCATTTTTCCATGTCCGAGTTAAAAATATAAGTCTAAAAAACACATTTATTTTCAACAAATTGTAGAATTCCCGAGATCAATGATAATGACCGTATCTTACGAAACCCCAAAAAAGGCATTCACGGATAGCAGAGCAATCCGGCAAAAGGTGTTTGAAACGGTCTCTGAGTCCAACAAAAAGCTGACTTACGGTGAACTGGAAAAAAGACTCTCCCAAAAATTTGCGGTGCATAAAAAAGCATTGAAAACGGCCATAAGTGAACTGGTGGCAGATCGCCAACTCATCTACACTTATAATTTGGGCTGTTCTTTCCTGGAAAAATCCTTTAACAAACCCACCCGCATCTCAAAACGGGTCGTTCTCAAACCGCCCGGAATGAATTATCCGCCGGAATCTGGTGACGTGGTCATCAATATAGCGCAAGGGGTGTCCTTCGGATCAGGAGAACACCCCACCACCCGCCTGGCCGTCGGGAGCATAGAAGCGGCATTATCCGGAAAAAATAATTTCGTGAAGACAGACCATACCCGGGCCCTGGATATTGGAACCGGGTCCGGAATTCTGGCAATAGCGGCCGTATCCTTAGGAATAACAAAGGCGTTGGCAATTGACATCGATCCCTGCTCAAGATCGGAAGCTAAAAAAAATATTCGTTTGAACAATATGGACCATCGAATCCAGGTCCTTGACCGTGACATCGAACAGATCAATGAAAAATTTTCCCTGATAACGGCCAACCTCCGGTATCCAACCCTTGTACGGCTTTGTTCTCACATTTCAAAAATAACAGAACAACCCGGTATGGTTGTGCTCTCGGGAATCAAAACACATGAAGTCACCGACATTTTGGATACTTACACCCGGAACGGCTTTACCTGTGCCTGGAAAGCAGTTGAAAAGGAGTGGGTGGGGATGGTGTTTGTTCGTTAAATCCCTGCACGGATAAACCGGAACAAATTGCCACAAAGGCACAAAGACACAAAGGAAACCTGTTTGTTAAAATTCTTCTTCGTGTCTTGGTGTCTTGGTGGCGAAATGTTTTGCCATAAAAAAAAGGTACAAAAATGGATATTACAGCATTTTCAGATGAACAATCCGCAGGCCAGCGCCTGATGGTGGGATTTGACGGAACCGAGTTCAACCCGGACCTCAAATTCCTTATTAAAACTTTACATGTGGGCGGAATCATCCTTTTTGCAAGGAACCTTATAAATCCCGACCAGATCAAACGCCTGTGCTCATCCGTTCAGGAATATGCCCGCTCCTGCGACCGGCCGCCGCTCTTTATCTCTATTGACCAGGAAGGCGGAAGCGTCGCCAGACTTAAAGAACCCTTCACCCAGTTCCCGGGCAATCCCAAAATGAAAGGCCCTGAAGATGCGATTCATTTTGCCCGGGTCACCGCCGCAGAACTCACAGAAATCGGAGTCAACATGAACCTTGCGCCGGTATTGGATGTTGTCCCCCAAGGCATAGACAGTGTCCAGGCAACCCGTGTATTCGGCCATGACCCTCTGTGGGTATCTGAACTGGGAACCGTGGTTATCGACCATCTTCAGACAAATAATATTATGGCGGTAGCAAAACATTTCCCGGGAATCGGTCGCATCATACTGGATCCCCATGATGAAATCTCCGACCTAAATATTGATGTTGACGCCATGCAATCCACGGATCTGGTTCCGTTCAAAGCCGCCATAGACAATAATGTGGCCGGAATCATGCTTTCTCACATTCGTTATCCCAAAATTGATGCCAGGTGGCCTGCAAGCCTGTCCCCAAGCATTGCCCATGATCTTCTTCGCAAACAAATGGGGTATGGCGGCGTCATCATGACAGACGACCTTGACATGGGCGCCATTAAAAAACATTATGATATCAAATCCGTTCTCCGGCAAATCCTTTCAGCGGATATAGACATTGCCCTGATCTGTCACAAGGGCCCGGATATTGAAAATGCTTTTCAAGAGATTTTAAAATCCTTCGCGGATTCTAACAGGATTAAAGAAAAAGGGCTTCAATCTTTAAAAAGGATCATGAATCTTAAAACAAAATATTTAAGCTAAATTTTGCTGTTATCGACGTGAAGGTGGGATTGGCGAAAAGAGGGCGTTGGCGACCAAAAGTGGTTAACAACCTAACATCGATATGGCCTCAAGGTAAACGCATTTGACTTCGGTATAGCAGAGCGACGGCGTGTTTTTCTTGTAAACCGACTGACTGTTTGAAGGGATTTAGCACGCGTTAGCCCGAGCCGAATATAATTATGACTAAAAAGATACTCGGAAAAAGGCGTCCGAGGCATACAATCAAGCCAAGAACTATTCGGGTGGCATATTAGCAGGCGTGGTTTGCGTATGTCCCCATAGAGGAGTGTTGACAAAAGAATCTGAGAAGGGGAAAATAAACCTTGTCTAAATAAAGAGATCTCCAGGAATCCCGAAGAAAGATCTGAGGAGAAATTATGAATTTAAAGGAAGCCCCCGATAGTAAAAGAAGTCCCATTTATCTGTGTTCTCCTGCGAATGCCTTGGTTGAGGGGATCTTCGAAGAAAAGATCCCGTTTACGGAGATCAAAAAACACGGCGACTTCGGTATCGGCACCTTTGATCATCTGGACGGAGAGATGATCATGCTCGATGGGAGAATATACCAGATAACAGGGGACGGCAGTGTCAAAGAGGTTGATGAAAATATCATGACCCCCTTTGCCTGCGTAACCTTTTATAAACCCCTGACCCATGATGAGATTGATCACGAGATGGATTACAATGCCTTCCTGGAATGGCTTGACACTCTCATGCCCTCTCCCAATCTGTTTTATGCCATTCGGATTGATGGTCTCTTTGCGCATATCAGGGTCCGGTCGGTCCCGAAACAGGAGAATTATCGTCCCCTGGTTGAGGTCGCTGCGGATCAGTCCGTTTTCAGTTTTGACAATATTAGGGGCTCTCTTGCAGGATTTTTTACGCCGTCCTTTATGTCGTCGCTGAGTGTTCCGGGACTGCACCTGCACTTTCTATCTGCGGACCGGCGCCACGGCGGTCACCTTCTTGAATGTGTCCCTAATAAGGCGCTTGTCGGCATTCAGTTTATTCATAATCTGGAACTGTCTCTGCCAGTGAGCCTTGATTATCTGACCCTGGATTTTCAACGTAATGTCGATGAGGATTTGGAAAAAGCGGAGAAGTGAAGAGAAGGTCGCGGCCTTCCCTCAAAGGCAGTTTCCCGCAATGTCTCGACAAGACTGCAGGAGTTATCCTCAAGGGGCCGGTAACTGCAACCTTTCAACGGAAAAAAGAGGGTGCATTACCAGTTTGTTAATAGCTTTCCAAGACTTTTTGGTTTCAGGTGTCAGGGGACATGTAGGTTTCAGGTGTCAGTGTTCAGATTTCAGGTGTCAGTGTTCAGGTCTGGCGATTCCTGACACCTGACACCTGAAACCCGATGGCGAGGTTTTCGCTCAAAAATAAATAAGTTAATGCGTGAGAACCATTTTAACAAATCGGTAATGCTCTCATTCTGCTCATTTCACTTACGAGTGTCGTGAAGGAGGTCTTTGAGATTTCAGGATTCAGCGCCATCATTTTTATCTATGATTCCCTGGAAGTCGCCATGGCCGATCTGTAGGCTTTACGTGGCCATATCGATTCGATTACAAACAACGGGGAGTCTCCCGATTTTCGGCTGGAGGAGTTGCGCATGGAGGCATTAAAGCTGCCGGCAGTCCTTGAGAACCTGAATACGTTTGTCGGGTTTGCGCATTCGGGCGCCGCTTCCTTCGGATTAAACAATAAGAAAATAACAGCGATCGAGCTTGCTCTGGAAGAGGCCCTGGTCAATATCTTTAATTATGCATACCCGGAGGGGGGCGGCCTTGTTGAGGTCCGTTTCGGCCCCCGTAATGAAAAAAAGTTCGTTGTAGAGATTGTTGATGAGGGCATGCCCTTTGATCCCCTCTCCCGTTCTGATCCCGATGTCACACAGGGAGTCGAAGAGAGGGAGATAGGCGGCCTGGGAATTCTCCTCATCAAGGAGATGATGGACCACGTGGAATATCGTCGAGAGAATACGATGAACGTTCTTACCTTTCTTGTTTCCAAAGAGTAGGCAGGCCATGACAAAACGCAGCGAATGGGGTCACCCCGGATGGGGTCAAACCTTGATTATTGATTAAAATGAATTGACACTTCTTATGAATGTTGCTAATAATTCAATATGGCCAGACCATTACGCATAGAATTTAAGGGAGCCTTTTACCACATTTTATCCAGAGGAAACGAGCGCCGTGACATCTTTTTACAGGATGATGATTATGAACTCTTTTTGGGTGTTTTAGAAGAGATGTCCGATCGGTTTGAGGTAGACATATTTGCCTATGTTTTGATGAGCAATCATTATCACCTGCTGATTCGAACGAATCAGCAAAACCTATCTAAAAGCATGCAATGGATAGGTACAACCTACACCCGTCGGTTTAATTTGAAGCATTCTCGTAGCGGCCATCTTTTTCAGGGACGTTTCAAGAGCATTCTGGTTCAAAATGATGCCTACCTGATGCAGCTTTCCTGTTATATTCATCGAAATCCTTTGCGGGCCGGCCTGGTCAATCGTTTGGCGGATTACCGGTGGAGCAGCTATCGTACCTATGCATACAAAGCGAGTCATATTAGCTGGCTGAATACGGATCTGATTCTTTCACAATTTAACGGAAAGGATTCATACAAAGCTTATCGTGAAAAGGTTCAGAAGTATTCTGAAGAAGAAGCCAATACTTTTGAAAACCTGCGACATGGAATTGTTTTTGGAACCAGAAGGTATTTGAATAAAATTACAGAGAAATATCTTAAAAAGGAATCTGATGAAGAACTTCCACAGCTCAATCGCATTATAAAGGACAAAGATCCTGCTAAAATTTTGAAGCGTGCGGCAAAAGCAATAAATTTTGACCTTACAAAACTTGGACAATCAGATCGAATTTTCCAAAAAGACATCCAGGATCGGGATGTTTTACTTTATTTTTTAAGAGGGACCGGACTATATACGAACAAACAAATCGGGGAGTTATTCGGTCTAACGTATTCTGCGGTGAGCCGCAGGGCAAGTATTGTCAAGTCAGAAATATCCAAGCAACCTGAAATGAGACGAAAATACAGCCTGATTAAGTCAATAATCAAGATTTGAATCCGATTACCTTATTATTTTAGCTTAGACAGGAAACATATCATTTCATCACCGAACCGGTGAGTTTGGTTGACAACGCCGGAAGTTATCATTAGTTTCTCCTATAAAAATTAATTTAACACCTGAATTTTTCATGAAAATTAATGAGAATTTTTTAACGACGCAATTGAAGCGGTTTTAAAAGAAATCATAGAATCATATTTTTTACCCAAATGGTAAATTGGATGATGATCTTTTTTGTTCATTAATTTTCATGAAAAATTCAGCAACAAGTAAATCCGGACGATAATTTCATGGTTCCTGATCCACAGGCGAATTTTATCGACCATTTAACCTGAAAGGTGTAAATTTAATGTTTAGTTTAGATGATGTCAAAGAAAAGTTACCCCTGTTTCTTGTCGAACTATATGTTCAAACCCAGGGAGATCCTTCAACCACAGTTTCCTGGTTCGATATCGGTGAAACCATGGGACTCGATCGAGAAGCATCCACCAGGCTGGCCGAAAATCTTTTTGGTACCGGACTTGCTGAAATTAAGACCCTTAGCGGCGGCATAGGAATTACTGCTGACGGCGTGGCCGAAGCGCAACAATTAGGGACATCGATCACCCGCAAGGGCGATCCGGGACTCGTGCTCGGGAATACCCCGGTTTTAAATGAAGCCGCCTGTCAGGCCGTGGAACGAATTGTCGCGGATTTAAAAAGCCAACTATGTGAAAAAAGATTGGATTTTGATTCTTTGGCTGAGTTGATGGCCGATTTAAAATCCATCGATGCACAGATGTCCTCTCCCAATTCTAAAACAGCCATCATCCGGGAGTGTTTCCGATCGATCATAGGCGTACTGCAAAAGACCGGCGACACCGACAGCCTGATCCCGCTTAAAACCCTGCTGGGAGATTAGTGTCAAAGACTTGAAACACCCTTATTAACTCGAATGCAGCATTTTTAACTTCGCATCAATCAGTTGGTTGTGGAAAAAGAGAACCGTGTCAAAGCTTGTACAGTGAATAACATCCCGCTATAATGCATGATTCAAGCTTTGACCCATTTTCGGCAACGTTCGTCGGCATAACCAACAACAAAGAAAGAGTGTGAGGAAGGCCCTATGGGTTTAGAAAAAGACTCTTATGAAAGGATTATTGAAAACCTCTATGACGGTTTATATTTTGTAGACCGAGACAGGGTTATAACATACTGGAATAAAGGTGCTGAACGGATTTCTGGATTTACTGCTGATGAGGTTGTTGGTAAATCTTGTGCTGATAATATACTCACCCATGTTGATAGTCAAGGTAATAGTCTTTGCACCGGAATGTGCCCTCTTGCAGCAACCATTGCTGATGGAACGCTTCGCGAAGCTGAATTATTTATGCACCACAAAGACGGTCACAGAATACCTGTTTCTGTTCGTTTCAGTACATTAACCGACAGAGACGGTATTATAATTGGAGGGGTAGAAGTATTTACAGACATTAGCAATCAGGAAGCCACTAAATTGAGGGTAAAAGAACTTGAAAAGTTGGCTCTTCTTGACAACCTTACTCAATTAGCAAACAGAAACTATATTGAGAGAGAGATTCAAAGCAGATTTGAAGAGAAAAAACGTTTAAATGTACCATTTGGTATTTTATTCATAGACATTGATCATTTCAAAAAATTTAATGACAGTTATGGTCATGATGTGGGTGATGAGGTTCTGAAATTTGTTGCAAATACTTTTGTTGCCAACACCAGACCATTTGACCTTTATGGTCGTTGGGGAGGTGAAGAGTTTATTGGTATTATACGTAACATAAACGGCAAAGAACTTGAGCTGTTGGGAAACAGGGTTCGTATACTGATAGAAAATTCATACATAATTCATGAAAATGAAAAGCTATATGTCACAATTTCAATTGGAGCTACACTCGTTAACAGAAAAGACACTATTGATAGCCTAATAAAAAGAGCCGATACTCTTTTGTATAAAAGCAAAGCAGCGGGAAGAAATTGTTTGACAATAGGTTAAATATGACCGTCGAGCAATTGCATTAAGATGGATTGCAATTCCGCTACGCTTCCTTGCAGCCGTTTGTGCGAGACGTTGTTCTGCCGATAACCAACAGGAGTATTTATAATGAGCCATGTTAAATGGTCAAAAATCGAAAAGAAAATTGCCCGGCAAGCTTTCGGAAAGGCATATGAGCGTGAATATTGATTAACATGCCGCTATAATTCATAATTCAAACTTTATGACTCCATTTTCCACACGAAACTTTTATGGGGTGTCCGGGCTATGACATTGACATTAAGTACGATCTTAAATTCATCTGCCTGTTTTTCAGACCGAACTTCTTGCGGAGATTTTTTCGGTGAAAATTGACGGTGGTTTCGGATATGTTCAGTATATCCGCAATTTCCTTGCTGCTCTTTCCGTCTTTTATCAAGGCGACCACTTTTATTTCCTGGGGGGTCAGAATGATTTGTGCATTTGAAAATTTTTGAAGCAGTGGGGAAATAATATCTTTCAGATGATTTTCAATGATTTCAACGAGTGTCTTATTTATGGGTTTTAATGGAACTTCCTTTAACTTTTCAACATACGGCAAAACCAACTCCTTGACATTGGTCAATACATTTTTTTCAAGCTCCAGCTTGTCGTTTTCCCGTTGTTTGAGGAGAACCTTCAACGCAATATTTGCTTCTTCAAGGCTTTGCTTCTGTTCTTTGAGTTCTTCACGGCTTTCTCTTAACGCTTCTTCGACTAGTTTCAAAGCCGTTATATCTTCATGACTAATGATCACCCGGATGGGTTTCGTATCAGACATCCGGATGGCCCGCATGTAGTACCAACGTCTGCTGTCTTCGGTGTGACAAGGATAGTCAAAAAGAAACTCGGTGATTACCCCGTTAATAACCTTTCGAATCCCTGTTGCGACCTTGCGAGCATCCAGCGAATCATCTCCTTCGGCGGTATCACAGATGCCCAGATAATCCATGCCCTTAAAGTCAACATCTTCCGGTATGCCGTTTTTAACCGAGTAAGCTTTCCATGCGCGATTGGTTTCAAGGATGACGCCGTTTTTGTCCACAATGGCGATGTGTGCAGAAAGCGAATTAATGACCGCTCTGGCCAGTTCTTCGGAAAAACTCAAAGTTTCAATATGGGGCTTTGCTTCCTGCGACTGGTTTTTCATATATGTGCTCCCTGATTCGAGCAATCAAAATATGTCGTCTTTTTGAGTATATTACTGTAATGTACAGGTCATTGTAAAGTGGAACATGATGTGCAGGATATTGGAAACCGTATGCGTAACTGTCACCGGGTATTCAAATGATGATAAAGTAAAAATAAAGGCGACTATTTTTTTAATTCCTTTGCCATCACCTTTTATGAGAGCCATTTCCCAATCAAAAAACTTATCGAAGCGACCGTTGAACAAAGAAAAACACCCCACAAAATATCAACCATCACAACCTTTAGCGGCCAATTTTTTATAGTGGCCATATTTGTCAAATCGTATGTTGCGTAAGTGAAAAACCCGTACAAACAACCCCACAAAATCGCCTTGACCAATGATTCTTTTTCAAGTGCCGGCACAACAGCAAAAATAAGAATACCTACAATATAAAGCAAATAAAAGCTGATTGCCGCCGACCAGTTCACATCCGGACTCAGTATAAAACCAAGATTGTTTCGATAAAACTTTTTTGCAAAAAATCCGAGCCAGAGAATGTCAATGGCAAAAAATATCGGTACAGTCAATGCATAAAGTTTTAAGTAAAAGATAATATTCATTTTATCACCCTTATGGCTTGCCCGGAGCGGAACTCATTTGTCTTACTATAACTTCAAATTTTTTAACAATTCAGAAACTTCTGTGCATGGACACACTCTCAATTATTATTCATAAAGCATTATAAGCATTTTTATGTTAATAATCAATGTGTGTTGATTAAGTGCTTTAAGTTAGAAAAAACTGTTAAGCAATAGTTTGTTACTCAAGTTGCAGACCTTTTTATTTTTATAACCGTCAATAAAGCATATCAGGCCGAAAAAATTATTAAAGGCTTTTGGGCCGTATTCGGGTGTTAAACCTGGGTCGTTATTAAGTTAAAAAAAATGATAGGTATTAACTATTACCATGCCCCTACTTTTTCCCCATTGAATATTCCTTAAACGTGAATAAATTTAGATTAAGAATTTTTTAAATTTTAAGAAATAATTGATTTATTAAAAACAAAAAACCCATTGAGGAACGGACTCATGAAAAATATAGCCTATTTTACCGCAATTATTGTAATGATAACATTGGTAGGTGTAACACCCAGTGTTAATGGAGCAGAGATCGAAGTGATACATTTTGAAAACAGATGTGAGACAGATGGGGTTCGATTGAAGATACAGGGTACAGGACTGCTTCGGTATCTCGGTTTTATCAAAGCCTATGTCGGTGCGCTTTACCTGGAAGAGGGGAGTTCTCTGGAGGATGTTCTTTCTGACAAACCCAAACGTTTGGAGGTTGAGTATTTCCATGCTTTAAAAGGAGATGATTTCGGGATTACCACAAACAAAGCGATTGCAAAGAACACGGATGCACTAACCTTGGAAAAAATTCGACCACAAATCGATTATCACAACTCACTTTATGAAGATGTTCTACCGGGAGACCGGTATTCATTGACATATATCCCGGGAAGGGGCACAGAGCTGGCATTAAACGGAAAAGCCAAGGGCATTATCAAGGGTGCTGATTTTGCGTCCGCGCTCTTTTCGATGTGGTTGGGGGAATTCCCCATGAACGAACCGTTTAAAAAGCAATTGTTAGGGTTAAAATGAAAGCTGTAGCCCGAAAATCTATTCCGTTTCATAAAAAGATCGCCTATGCTGCACCGGCTTATGCGCTAGCAGTAGTCGGCATACCGATTTATGTTTACATACCAAAATTTTATACGGATGTTATCGGGATCAATGTTATGGTGATGGGCTATGTTCTCCTAAGTGTCCGAATTTTCGATGCCGTAACGGATCCAGTCATAGGCTTCATTTCCGATCGAATCAAGACCCCGTTCGGTAGAAGACGGCCGTTTATCGCAGGTGGATCGTTCTTTGTTGCACTGTCAATGTACCTTTTATTTAACCCGCCAGAAACGTCTGCATATTTTTCTGCCCTATGGTTCGGTGTATGTATTTTTGCTTTGTTTTTTTTCTGGACACTGGTCATTGTACCTTATGAATCTCTGGGTCCTGAAATTACCTTTGACTATAATGAACGGATTTCTTTATTTGGTGTGCGGGATGGTTTTTTGATTGCCGGAACACTCGTTGCTGCAAGTTCTCCGGTTCTGGTGGAATGGCTGTTTAATCTCTCAAATACCGCTCAGGGAGAACGAGCCAAATTTTTCTGGATTGCCATAATTTATGCGCCCTTCGTTATCGGTTTTTCATGGTGGTGTGTGTTATCAATAAAAGAGTTGCCTCCCCAAAGTGTTAACCGTCACGTAGGGCTCATTAAGGGAATACGTCAGATGGGTCGCAACCGACCGTTTGTCATTCTCCTCATTGCATACACCATCAGTGCCATTGGGAATAATTTACCGGCCACGTTGATTCTTTTTTACGTAGAGTATGTACTACAATCAAATTTGGCAGACTTTTTCCTTCTACTATACTTTGTTACAGGTATTGTTTTCCTTCCTGGATGGATTTTGATATCACGAAAGATCGGTAAAAAACCTGCATGGTTGACGTCCATGGCCATAAATACGGGCGCTTTTTTCGGTGTTTTTTTTCTTGGACCGGGAGATGCAGTGATCTACGGGGTATTGGTATTTTTATCTGGGATCGGTTTCGGCGCCACCTTGGCGATTCCATCCGCCATACAGGCGGACGTCATCGACTATGACGAATTGTTAACCGGTGAAAGGCGTGAAGGACAATATATCGGTTTGTGGTCGATTTCAAAAAAGTTCGCAGCGGCCGTCGGTGTGGGGGCCGGACTTTCAATTCTTGGCGCAGCAGGCTACACGCCCAATGTGGAACAATCTGAACAGGTAAAATTGGTTTTGCGAACGCTTTATGCATTGGTGCCGTCCGTTTGTAACTTGATTGCCATTTTAATTGCGCTGGCTTATCCGATCAGCAGTAAAGTTCATCAAAACATACGAAAAGCCATTGATGATCGAAACAAAGGCATCATTGTGGTCAATCCCCTTAAGCCGATATCATTGACGGCCTGAATTTACCTTAAAAATTTTCCTTATTCTGCTTAGAGTTTTTGACGTTGCTGGAAATGGAGGATTTGAAACTTAGATTTAAGAGACAGATGGAGAAATCACATGGAAAATTTAATTTTTATATTCAGCCTCAATTTGGCTGCCGTTATCTTGATGATGATGATCGGATGGTTACTCAGCCTTGTTCTTAAAAATGTAACGGTGGTAGATAGCTTGTGGGGATTGGGATTTATCATAATTGCCTGGTCAACCTTTTTTCTAACCCATGGTTTTTTAGGACGAAAACTATTGATTGCATTTTTGGTAACCCTTTGGGGGTTGAGACTTTTTATTTATATGACGTGGCGCAACTGGGGTAAGGGAGAGGATCCCAGATATGGCTCCTGGCGTGAAAAGAGCGGCAAACATTTCTGGATCGTGAGCCTTTTTAAGGTATTTCTGCTCCAGTCTGTATTTTTGTGGGCCATTTCCATTTCACTTCAGTACGGCGTGGCGTCAAAAACACCGGAAATGATCACCTGGCTGGATTTGTGCGGTTTCATCCTTTGGATAGTGGGTTTTATATTTGAAGCTGTTGGGGATTGGCAGTTGGCAGCATTTAAATCCAACCCTGCCAACAAAGGAAACGTCATGGATCGGGGATTGTGGGCCTATACCCGACATCCCAATTATTTTGGTGAATGTCTCATGTGGTGGGGGATTTTTCTCATTGCATTTTCAACACCAAACAGCTGGTGGACCGTTTTGAGTCCGCTGATCATCACTGCGGTACTGTTAAAAATGACAGGCATTCCTTTAACCGAAAAAACCATGGTAACCCATCGCCCGGGTTACAAAGAATATATTCAGCGTACCAATGCAATTATTCCCTGGTTTCCAAAAGCAAAGAAAAAATAAGGTCGTTAATGAACTTGGCAAGCATTCGAATGACAACGGGTTGTAATGGGGGCGTTGATCAGACCAGAGGGGAAAGCAACGGTTCCCGTCTACACATGGGTTTGGTCAAAAGCATTTGAACATCCCCGATATACCTTTCCGCAAAGCCCCCCTCACAATAGCAAAGATAATATTCCCACATTCGAATAAAAGTCTCTGAAAATCCCAATTTACGAACGTCATCAATGTGATCAAAAAAACGTTTTCGCCATTCGGCAAGTGTTCGGACATAATGTGGTGTGATATCCTCAAGATGAAACAGCTTCAGATCTGTCTTACGGGCTATTGAACTCATAATGGCACGGATAGAGGGAATACAACTGCCCGGAAAAATATACCGCTTAGAAAAATCGACCGAACGTTTATGATAGTCATACATCTGATCAATAATAGTGATGGCCTGAAGAAGCATCATGCCGTTTGCCTTGAGCAACCGACTGCAGATTTCAAAAAAAGTGTTCAGATACTGATGGCCCACCGCCTCGATCATTTCAATGGAAACCAGTTTGTCAAATTTGCCGCCAAGATGTCGATAATCCGTGCGAAGCAATCTGATTCGATGGGACAAGCCGGATGCTGAAATGCGTTTTTCGGCCAAAGCATACTGTTCATCGGAAATGGTTGTAGTTGTCACGCGACATCCGTAATGTTTTGCAGCATGAATGGAATAACCGCCCCATCCGCCGCCGATTTCAATGACATGGTCTTCGGGATGAAGCTGGAGTTTGCGGCAGATTCGATCGTATTTTGCTATGGAAGCCGCTTCCAGAGTACTGTTTTCGTGCTCAAAGATGCCACAGGAGTAGGTCAATGTTTCATCCAGAAAAAGCCTATAAAAATCGTTTCCCAGGTCGTAATGGGCAACGATATTTTCTTTGCTCCCTTTCAAGGTATTGCGTCGGAAGTAGTGATACAATATATGAACAGGATCAGAGAGCCAAGACCATCCTTTGTCCATTTTTTCCATCATCTGCCAATTCAAAATCACCAGTCGTATGACATGGGTCAGATGGGATGCTGACCATAGTCCGGCCATATAGGCTTCGGCAGAGCCGATGCTACCGCCGAACACGGTGCTCGTATAAAATCGTGGATGATGCACACGAATGGTCGCCTGCAAAGAAACCCCTTTTGATAATTGACCAAATGAGTACTGCTGATTTTTTTCGATCAGTGTAAGTTTTCCTATCTTAAAATCTTTCATCAGCGAGAAAAAAAGTCTGCGGGAGAGTCTGTCGATAACCGTTTCCCGAAGGCATTCCAAAGCAGATACTTTATATGGCATGAATGTTTCTGTCATGGGTCATTTCCTCTATATGGCAGTGGTCTTTTTTTGGGATGCGTAAAAATTGGAGTGTTCTTCAGCAGCAGACGCAGTGCCTGAAAATAGATCATTGTCGTCACTTTCATGGTCATTAACGGGTATTTCATAAGCACGCGGGTTAATTCTTTGTGGCTGATGGGTCGCCTTTTCAGCGTTAGACTGGCATCGAACAGATTTTTACCGTTTTCCATATCGATCATATGAACGCGAATGATTTCGCCGGGCACACGAAATCGCCAGTCGTAATGGATATTCATATCAATAAACGGTGAAACATGAAAGATCTTTTTGAAACGAAAGCGACGCCAGTGATTAACAGGGTGTTCATTGTGCGTATCTTCGAGTACATAACAATGGTGCTCCCCCCAGGGAGTATTGTGGATTTCAACCACTATGGTTTCGACCCGGATATCAGATGTGTCGTAGCAGTAATAAAAACTGGCCGGATTAAAGCAATATCCAAAATATCTTAAGTGGGTCAGCAGCCGAATCGGCCCCGCCGGTCGGTTCCCGAGGTGCCTTTGAACCAGATCCCGAACAGCGGTATCCATGGGCACGGAAGGATCGCCAAAATGATCTTTGCGTCGAAAATAAGCAACATTCCATCGTTGGTATGACCACAGGGGGTGAATATCAAAAAGTGTGGGGAGTTCCTCCAGATCGAGAAACATAAAAAAGAGCCGGTATTGAAACATGTTCGGCCGGGGCCTGAAGCGCCGATGCCTTACAGAGCCTTCATATATAGCACTTTTCATCATGATAATTTTTTCCCAAAATGTTTGCAAACCGACAGGGCACTGTTCACGCCGTCCTCATGAAACCCGTAACCCCAGTAGGCTCCGCAGAAATAGGTCCGATTTTTTCCGTTTACTTCATCCTGTTTTCGGCGCGCGCTTAAACTGTTCGGATCGTAGACCGGATGATGGTAAACGATGCGGTGAATAACACGGTCCGGCCGGATCTTCTCCGGCATGTTTAAGGTGACGCAAAACGTTTCCGTCGCCTCCAGGCTTTGTAGAATATTCATATTATAGGTCAGCGCAACTCCCCCTTTTTCTTGTTTGGGGATGTGATAGTTCCAACTGGCCCAGGCCGTTCTTTTGGGCGGGAGGAGCGATGTGTCGGTGTGCAAAACGGCCAGATTTTCCTGGTAGGGAATGGCGCCTAAAACTTCTCTTTCCAGGTCCGAAGGATCCATCAGCATCCGGAGCGCCTGGTCGCTGTGAGTGGCGATGACCACCTGATCAAAAGACGCCGTGTCTCCTCCCTTTGTGGTGATTTCGACTTTTTCCGGGAATCGTTTGACCGATGCCACCGGCGAGTTCAGACGAATCCGGTCTTTATAGGGTCGGGTTAAGGGTCCGATATACTGGCTTGACCCCCCTTTGATGATCAGCCATTGGGACTGATGACGGATGTTCAAAAACCCATGGTTGTTAAAAAATTCTACCAGATATCGTGCCGGAAACTTTCTGAACCGAACCGGGTCCGCCGACCATATGGCTCCGCCCATGGGAATAATAAAATGTTCGATGAAGGCGTGACTGTAATTCTTTTGTTCCAGATAGGTCTGAAGGGTGATGGCGTAATCATCGGACTGAATGAGTTCCGACGCTTCACGCCGGAACCGGAGCGCATCCCAAAGCATCCGGTAAAATGAGGGGCGGAAAAGATTTTTTCGCTGAACAAATAAAGCGTTCAAGGTGCTGGGGGAAAAAACCAGGCCCGTTTGATCGCATTGAACGCTGAAACTCATGTTCGACGGTTGCCAGGCCACCCCGAGGGATCGCATCAATTTGATAAAATTCGGGTAGGTCTTTTCATTGAATACGATGAAACCGGTATCCACCGGATAGGAAACCCCCTCGATGGATACATCTATGGTGTGGGTATGTCCGCCGATGATGTCATTGGCTTCATACAGAACAATATCGTGGTCTTGACTCAGCAAATATGCGGATACCATGCCGGAAATGCCCGAACCGATCACTGCAATTCGCATAGGATTTATCCTCCTTTAAATGCGATCCAAGACGATTTGTTAAAGGTTTTATTTTACCTGTAATTTTTTAAGCAGGTTCGAAAGTTGAATCACATGTCTGCGCTCTTCCCTGATGATCTCATCGATCCGATTCTGACCGGACTGAAGCGGTATCAAATCTTTGATCCCCAGATAAAATAGAATGGTGTCCTTCTCAAGCCCTATGGCTGTTCGGAGTATTTCCTCAAGGGTTTCATCTCCGGTGAGGGAATCAGCTACAGAGGGACTCCCTTCTCGACCCATGGTGTCCACCATTGCGGCAAGATACTGAGAAACCTCGTCATAAGGGTCGAATACCTTGGGATCTTTTTCCTTTTCCGTAAGGGTTGTTCGAATTTCGGTAAATATTTTCTGGTGTTGGACTTCCATGCCGGCAAGGCCTTCCAGAAATTTTTGATTTTTGGTGTCGGATTGCAAACTTGCGGCCTTACGGTAAAAATCAGCAGCATTGTTTTCCATACGGATTGCCATTTCAAAAATCTCATCTGCGTTAAACACGATGGTCATTTTATTTCCTCCTTTTACATCCCGGTTTTGAAACCACTTATAGGGTTCCGCCATGAATTTTTGATTCATTTCCGGTGTGATATCATCCATATAAAAGTTGAAGATCTCCTTTGAAGTATCCTTAAAATACTGTTTAAGAACTTCGCGGATCACCGGGAATGCCAGCTCATTCCAAACAATCTCATGTGCTTCCAACAGCCGGACCTCCAGGCTTTCATACCCCGTCCGGAAATTCGAATCCACGAGCCGGCTCAGAAAAATTAGATAGACCTGGCCGATAAAGCTAAGATTGTAAAGGGCATATGGTTTAATAATCTCAACTTTTGCACCCGCTTCTTCATAGGTTTCTCTTATGGCCCCCTCTTCGACGGTTTCGCCGATTTCAAGAAAACCTGCGGGAATGGTCCACTTCCCGTAACGCGGTTGTATGGCACGCCGGCACATCAACAACCGGTCCTCCCATATGGGAATACAACCCACCACCAATTTAGGGTTTTGGTAGTGGATGGTCTGACAATTGTCACAGATAAACCGCGGCCGGTCATCGCCCTGGGGGATGCGATAAGTCCCTTTTGATCCACACTGATCGCAATAGTTCACTTTTAAAAAAATTCCTCTTTTAATACATTTTCTAATGGGCAACGTCTAAAATAAAATCCGTTCCAGCGCTTTTTGGCGAAAATCAAAAATAGCTTCGACTTTTTTGCGCACCGAGATCACATGTACCATTTCACCGATTGCTCCCAGAGGCATGGCGTAATGAACGATATCCTGAATTTCGACATCCCGGCCCACTTCTTTGAACAAATGTTGATGGTGCCAAAATCGAAAGGGACCCAATCGCTGTTCATCGACAAAATAGATCGGGGCCTCGACATGGGTGATTTCAGAAATCCAGAGGGTTGACATGCAGGGCAAGGGTGTAATGCGATAAGAGATGATCATCCCCGAATGCATGTTTCTCGGGATGTTGGAAATAACCGTTAAATTGAGCCACGGGGGGGTAATCTTCGAGAGGTTCACAGGGTTTGAGAAAAATGCCCATGCCTCGGTCATTGAAATCGGAATCACTTGTCTTCGATGGATTCGATGCAGTTTCATCTTGTTCTGTCGGTAATCTTTACCTGCGACACTTTTTCCTAAAAGATCTCCTTTAATGCCAGCAAGGTTTCAATCGACGGATTATCGGAAGGGTCTTTTGAATAGTGAGCATAGCGAATATTGCCGGAGGTGTCTATCAGAAATACACCGGGAAGCTGCTTAATATCATCCCGTGGTACACCCGGTGTGTGTCCCCGTGAAAGGGTTTTCAGCCCTTTCAACAAAAAGGCCGGTGATACCATACTTGTAATAGAACTTCTTCCGAGACCATACGTCTGATACAGCTTTTTTTCGGGATCGCAAATTATTGAAAATGATATAGAAAATTGCTTTTTAAACGCTTCCGCACGATCGGGATTTCCAAGACCCACAAGAACAACCTGAAAACCAATTTTTTCAAACTGTGCTTTCGAGCGATGCAACTGCACCGCTTGCTCGCGGCAAAAGGGTCAACCGAAATGTCTTAAAAAAACAAGAAGCAGGGGACGTTTCTTCCATAACTCGCTGAGACGGTAGTCCGTCCCGTCGGAAAACGTCACCTGCGCATCCACTGCTTTCTCATATGTTTCTGCTATGGTCACTTGCCCTTCCCCTATTTTATTTAGCCCTTGAAAACCTGGTCCTTGGGCCCGGATTCTTTACTTTAGAGAAACGATTATGTGGTAATTTTAATTTTCCAATGCCTATGTTTGGGCATTTGAATGCGATTTGCATCAAAACTTCACGAGAATACTTATCCGGAAAATTCGACGGGGACACCTTTCTTTTTCAGGTCTTCAAGTATTGCTTCTAGTTGGGATTTTTCACAATCTTCAATGTGGTAGACATTTTTTACGCCATCGGTGAACAGCAATACAAAATGGCCGTTCTCATCCAGGCAGGCCTTACGAATATAATCATCGTCAAGCCAAGGAGAAAGTGATTTCATAAAATCAGATAAATTACATGTTTTCATTGAAACACCTCCGAACTTTTCGAGTTTTTCGAAACGCCAAGCAGGGCTTAAAAAGCCATTTGTGATGGGGTTGAAATATCACTATATCTTATTTCAGCTAAAAGACAAAGCCAAAAAAGAATATGTCATTTTGTTAACCCCATATGAGAGTTAGCTTGACTTGATGATGTATCAGAAATACATTTGTTTCAACTACTGAGTCTAAAAGGATATTGAACATGCTAAATCCATCAAAAGTAATGGAATCGATAACCGTTAAATTAAATCAGAATTTGATACCCGACCAGATCCAACGTCTTCAACAACAAATCGAATTCATGATCGAAATCGATAAGCTCAAGCAAATATCTCGAAAGACGATTTTGACGAATCGATCCCGAGAGGAGAATTCGGCGGAGCACTCCTGGCATATTGCGATAGCGGTATTCTTATTTTCAGAATATGCACAGGATCAAAAAATTGATTGGTGTCGGGTGATCAAAATGCTTCTGGTACATGACCTGGTGGAAATTGATGCCGGTGATACGTATTGTTATGATGATCAGGGCCGGCAGGATCAAGACCGACGGGAGCAACAGGCGGCCGAACGAATTTTCAAAATCCTCCCTCCGGACCAGTCTCGTTCTTTTCGTGCATTATGGGATGAGTTTGAAAAAAGGAATACTCCTGAATCAAAATATGCAAATGCCCTGGATCGTTTTCAACCGTTTTTACAAAATTATGTTACTGAGGGTCAAGTCTGGCGAGAAAATAAGATAACACGCAGTCAAGTGATGGACAGAATGCAGCCGGTGTTTGACGGGGCTCCCCTTTTGTGGAATCTTGTCAAACTATTCATCGATGATGCGGTTCAGAAAAACTATCTGGCGGGATAGCACCGATGGCGACTAAGAATTCCGTCGCCGGCCATGGACCTGATGATTGCTCCCAACCTGGCAGACCAGGAAATGAGAACCAAAGAAACTACCGGAGTGACTTATTGGGAAGGAAGTGTATCCGTTCGAGGAATCAAAAAAAGTCCGATAACCTCACAAGAGGAGGTTATCGGACAGCTTTCTTTTAAGGTTTTAGAATCAAAATTCACGTGAATTGATCCTGTTGAATTTTATCCAGGTACGTCCACAGGCGCAGCTCTTCCGCCGATGTAATCGATAACTTCGTCATACGTATTGGTTAAATTGCCCTTGACACCATCAATTTCATCCCTTATGGGTTTCCACTCCAGAGGACATTCCGTCCTGAGCTGATGAATCCTATCTTCCAATTCGGTGATGACCATCTTGAGGTCTTGAATGTTTGGAAGAACTTTTTCCAGATCCGCGGATCCCAATTGATCGGCTTTACGAATTGCGTCAAAAATTTTCGCTTTCCATACGGTGAGTTCCATATCCACGTTTGAACAATAATCTTTTATTTCCATGATATCCTCCTTTTAAAATTGACTACTTTCTGTAATTTATGTAGCCAATTTTGAGCATATTGGTTTGTTTTTCTTAAGAATGTGAACTTTTAACATTCAGCATTTTAACCTGTGAATGATAAAAATTACTTTATGATAAATATTAAGATCAAAAATATAAAATGCAATAAGAGCTGATTTTGAGTATTATAGTAGGTCAATACCCTCAATTGTAGGGTTGGATCTCCAGGTATGGGAGTATTGTATTCCTGAATACCTTTATTGGCTCCTCGCTGTTTCATGTGGGTAAGTCAAAGTTTAACTTACCAGCGATGAGATAAATCATAGTAATTAAATTCCGTTTTGTTCGGTAGCCACGAGCCCTGGCTTTGGCCGCTTGGATCAGGCTGTTTATTCCTTCCAGGATGCCATTGTTTATTTTGGATGTGAACCAGCGCAGAACCCCATTCCAATGGCGCTTTATTGTATAAGCCGCCTCTTTGATG
>Ga0208279_1000749_pt1 | contig 22485 bp, 25 predicted proteins | sample AntAceMetag02UKM_FD_184766 | JGI IMG/M metagenome (GOLD analysis project Ga0208279, IMG submission 184766) | Saline lake microbial communities from Ace Lake, Antarctica - Antarctic Ace Lake Metagenome 02UKM (SPAdes) (version 2) | ecosystem: Environmental > Aquatic > Non-marine Saline and... | reverse complement strand
CTCTGTAGAGACTCTCAAATACCAGGATCGGGAAGGTGACTTTCACATAAGCTTTACATTTTTTAAGAAGCAGTGGGATATCCCACATGGCTTCCAATTAAAAAAAGACTTGACAACAATAAACCAGGCACCAAGGCACGAAGAAAAAATAAAAAATACATCCTTTGTGACTTCGTGGCTTTGTGGCAAATATTTTTAGATCTTAGGAAGAAAGTAGCTCCCTAATTACTGTTTCAAGCTCAAAAAGATCAAATGGTTTTTCTAATACCCGGTTGGCTTGGGCTTCTGTGGCCAACGCTTCAGGATGCTCACCCCATCCGGTCATGGCAATAACCGGTAAATCAGGAAATTTCTTCTTGATTATTGAGATAAGACCGACCCCACTGATGTTGGGCATTACCAGATCTGTTATGATCAGGTCAAATCCTTGTTTTTCAGCTTCGAGCAATTTCAACCCATCCAATCCGTCGGATGCAGAGGCAACATCATATTTTTTCTTGATGAGAAAATCGGTAATTGCCGCAAGAATTTCTTTGTTGTCATCTATTATGAGCAATTTATATTGAGTGTTCATTTTATTCTACTATTATCGCTATCAATTTGCGTTCATTTTCGGTGAAATAAAACCACGGATGAACACGAATATACACAAATTAATCTGTGTAAACCTGCCCGCTTGTGCCTCGCATGGCAGGCGGGCCCGTCCGCCATCGGCTGCGCCTCAGGCAAATGCCGGGCGGGTCTGATCGTATCTGTGTCCTATTTATTATTATCAGTGTCCATTTGTGTCTATTTGCGGTTAAATAAAATTGTTTGCTATATGTATAATATTCTTATGGTGTTGGCAAGCATAGTTTTTACGAAACCTGAAAATTTTATGACGCACAGCAATAATCCGCAATCAGTAACCAATGACACATGGATTGACAAATATTGTCAAAATATTTGTGGTGTTGAAATTTGAGTATTTAAGTTAACCTTTTGGAATTTATTCATATCTCTGTTTTTCATAGTAAGATTACAATTCTTGCATGGTTTTTGCAAGATAGAAAATAAATTCATAATAATAAGAAATTAATTTCACATAACTATGAAAATAGTTTCATATTTATTATAAGTCAAGCTGAAAATGATTGCAGAAAAAGCTGTGAAAGAAATATTCTATAAAGACAAAATGAAATATTTTTTTAAAAAAAATATATTAATATTATAAGGATACAGGGTATCTTTCCATAATTGCTTGTTTAACCTACAGGTAGTTGATCAAAAGGCATAAAAATTGCTTTAACTCAGGGATACGCTTGATGGTATCGGAATTTCCTTTTTTTAGAGCGGCGAAGCCGCGTTATATAGAATCGCTGCAAGAGTTTGAAGTGAACTAAAGTGAACCAAAGTGAGCTAAAGTGTGAAGTGGGAAGTGAGCTAAAGTTGAGGAACGCGCTTTCAGCGCGATCAATTATATAAAATCAGCGGCTTCCGGCTCCGCTTCCAGCCCGTAGGGCGTACAGGCCGGAGGGTAGAGCCTACAGCTCGGAGAGAGCGAAGCGACTCCATAACCCTGGCCCAGACCGATCACCAATACGCTATATTCAAAAAAGCGGGTTTGCAATAATATATAGGCGATATCAATATACGTGGACGAGTCGCACTAGGGCGGGCTTTAGGCACTTTAGATCACTTTAGGCACTTTTAACATAAACCTTGAACCCTGAACCCATAAACCTTGAAACCTGAACCTATGACCCCAATGTTACAACAAAACATCGTTATTCTTGAAACCAATCCGGTGCGCAGAGATTATCTTAGATCGATAATTTCCGAGTGGGGGTATGTCCCATTTAGCTTTGATAAGGAAACCATATGCCTTGATAATTTGTCAACCCTGAATCCTGGGCTGGTTATTTCAGGAGAGCTTTCTTTGGAAAGAACCCTCAGATTTGTTAATGCGTTAAAGATGAGAAACCCCTGCCTTCCGCTTTTGATTATTTCAGGAGATCATGCGATTCAATATACTATAGACACAAGTTTGTTTAATGATATATTTGTTATTGACACAACCGCTAAGCCATTTGAAATAAAGAATTCAATAACAAAGATTCAGGGCAATGGGTTGGAGAACAAAATGTTTAAGGATTGTCCGTTGATCATCGGAAACAGTCCTGAAGTCATAAAGACAAAAAAGATGATTCTAGAATTGAGCCGTACTAAAGAAACGGTTCTTATTCAGGGAGAAGCCGGAACCGGTAAAGACTTGGTGGCGAGAACCATACACTTTTTGTCGGATAGAAGAAACAATCCATTTATAAAAGTGAACACGGCTGCGCTTTGTCACGAAAAGGTTGAAGCTGACCTTTTGGGATTGAATCCGGGAGCTATATCAGGTGCCAATTGGAACCCTAAAAAAATATTTGAGATTGCCAATACAGGTACGGTTTATTTAGACCGGATAGAGAAAATATCCACTCCCATTCAGGCCGAATTATTTCATGTCTTGGATGCAGAAGATATGTCAAAATGGTGCACGGATAAAAAAGCGGGGGTTGATATCAGGATTATTGCATCAACAACTGCCGACCTTGGCCTGCATGTTGAAAAAGGGAAATTTCGCAAGGATTTATTTTATCGTTTAAATGTCATTCGTATTGCCATCCCGCCCCTCAGAAATAGAATCCAGGATATTCCTCTGCTGGCAAGTTTTTTTAATGACATGTTTTGCAGGGATACGGGAAGAAGCAATTACGACCTGTCGGAAAAAACAAAAAATATTCTCAGACGGTACCACTGGCCCGGAAATGTTAGAGAACTAAAAAATGTGGTAAAATACTCTGTTTTTCTGGGCAATGAATACAGCATGCTTAATCAAACCCTAAGCCATCAACCACATGATTTTATCGATTACAGTGAAGATATTTACAATATCGCCGAGCTTTCGGATGTTAAAAAATATTTAATGGATTTGAGCAAGGTCTCTTTAAAGGATATTTGCAGAGAATTTATAACGCGAACAGAAAAAAAGATTATGCAACAAGCCCTTAAAAAAACGAACTGGAACCGAAAAAAGGCTGCAATTCTGCTCGATATCAGTTATAAATCGTTATTGAACAAAATAAAGGCCTACGATTTGATCGGGTCAAGCGGAAACCAAGAAAAATTGCCACAAAGACACTAAGACATGTATACAAAAATTAAAAGTGCCTAAAGTGAACTAAAGTGCCTAAAGTTAAGGTATTCTATCAATTTTAATTATGATTGGTCGCGCTGAAAGCGCATTCCTCAACCCTGGCCCAGACCGATAACAAATGCGCTATATTTAAAAAGACGAGTTTGCAATGATGTATAGCTAATATCAATATACATGTACGAGTCGCACCAGGGCGGGCTTTAGCTCACTTTAGGCACTTCAAACTTTTGGATCGTGCCTTGGTGCCTTAGTGGCAAAATGAAAAAAGTGTTGTCAAAGAGAGTGAAACAATGCAAAAATTAGCAAAGAGTTTTAAACCGGAAGAACTCATAGAAATTATAGTAAAACGTCGGTGGTTCATCATTATCCCGTTTTGTCTTTCCATATTAATAGGTATCTATCTTGCATTCACACTCCCAAGGATCTACGGCGCAGGAACCCTAATCCTGGTAGAACCCCAAAGAGTTCCCACCAGTTACGTCCAACCGCTTGTATCTTCAGGCGTCGCTGATAGAATCAGTACAATATCCCAGCAGATTATGAGTCGATCCAACCTTGAAAAGATTATCAGTGAATTTAAGCTGTTTTCAGATCCGGGACAAGAGAATATGTTCATGGAAGATAAAATTGAAAGTCTAAGAAAACGGATAACTGTAACTTTGACAAGAGCGCGAGGGGAATCCGATGCATTTTCAATTTCATTTAAAGGAAAATACCCGGAGAAGGTTGTAAAAGTCGCAAATGCGTTGGCAACTTATTTTATCGATGAAAATCTAAAGGTAAGGGAAGCCCAGGCGGTAGGCACAAATAGTTTTCTTGAGACTGAACTGAGTGCCAAAAAGAACGAACTGGAAAAATTAGAAGAAGTTTTAAAACAATACCGGCAAAAATATATGGGAGAACTTCCCGAACAACTGGAAACAAATTTAAGAGTTCTTGACAGACTTGAGGAACAAATGGGTAAAAAACAGGAGGTATTAAGAGATTTAAGAAACAGCCTGATTATGCTGAATAATCAGCAGGACGCTTTTCAGAGTACAGCCTTAAACGATTCTATGTTCATGAACGGTTCTGATCAAATGGATAGTTTGGGTGATGAGGGTTCAGAAGATCTCAGTCAGTTAAACGAACAGCTTAATAGACTGAAATTAAAGTATACCGACCGCCACCCGGACGTTGTTCATCTCAAAAGGTTGATTGCGAAAATCGAAGAAAAACAGAAGGCAGAGGAGGCCATCGAGGAAACAGAGCCTGAATCAGTCCCTGATAAAGAAAATATGCCGGAACTTGGCTTTGCTGATCTACAAAGTATTCAGAAAGAGGAGATGAACAGGGATATTCATAACTTGAGATCAGAAATAGATGAATTGAACAAAGAGATGCAAATAATCCAAAAGCGGGTGGGAAATACGCCCAATAGAGAACAGGAGCTTTTATCTATAAAGAGAGATTATGAGAATATGAATGATTCTTATAACTCCTTGCTCAAGAGAAAACTTGAAGCTGAAATAGCGGTCAACATGGAGAAGCAGCAGAAAGGGGAACAGTTCCGAATTTTGGACTATGCCCAGCTTCCTGAAAAGCCCATATCCCCGAATATGAACATATTGTTTTTATTCTCATTGGCTGGGGGATTAGGTGTCGGATGTGGATTGATTTTTTTATTAGAGTATTTCAATACCTCTTTCAGAAGCCCTGAGGATATCGAATCCTTTTTGGGCATTCCAGTGTTTGCTACGCTTCCGGTAATTTACCACCCGGAAGATTTAAAAAAACAGAGAGTAAATAAGTTCTTAAGTGTTTTGTTTATTGCCATATCATTTATCCTGTTTTCCGGATTTGCCATATTAACCTTTAAGGGCGTTGAACATACCAAAGAGCTTATAAGCAGGTTTATTTAATCTTGAAAATCTTGTTCGTTGGGCCATGTCTGTTCCGAATTGTGGAGGTAAGGGTTAAGGCAGAATACAAGTGCCTAAAGTTAAGGTGCCGCCTTCAGCGGCTTCATTTTAAAACTTTAGCTCACTTCTCACTTCACACTTTAGCTCACTTTTAACAGTCCGTACTGTAAGGTAGCAGGACATTTTAGGGGCAAACCAAGGCTTAGCCCTCTGGGTCAGGATTCTTTATACTAATAGAGGTGAACAAATTGGGAAAAATATTCGATGCATTAGAAAAATCAAAAAAAGAACGCCATACTGTTGTTGCAACCATTGAATCAGCTAAAACTGTTGAAAGTGGTCAACCCGAGACTCAGCCGCTTTCTTTAAATAAAGCCTTATCGGCTAAGAAAAGCGGTAGGTTATCGGATAAAGAGCGCAATGATGTTAAAAATGACGGGCATGAAAAAGATGGTGTTTCAGTGGATGTGCCTGAAGTATCATTCAACTCTAATAATTTTGACAAGAATTTGGTTGCACTTTTAAACCCACAGTCATTTGAAGCTGAAGCGTTTAAGATATTAAGAACCAATCTGTTTTTTCCTGTTTCAGGAAAAGTGCCTCGCTCCATACTTGTGACCAGTGCTGTTCCTTCTGAAGGAAAATCTTTTGTAGCTGCCAATTTGGCTGTAAGTATTGCTCAGAGTATACAGGAACATGTTTTACTTATAGATTGTGATATGCGCAGGCCGACCATTCACAGACAATTTGGGTTTGATGATGGTCCCGGGCTGAGCGAGCATCTTTCCAAGGGCACATCTCTTTCCTCCCTGCTTCTTAATACGAAGATAACCAAATTAAGTATTCTGCCTGCGGGCAAGCCTCCTCAAAACCCTTCTGAGCTATTATCTTCTCGACAGATGTCAAGTCTTCTTCAAGAGGTAAAGAACAGATACAGCGACCGTTATATTGTTATAGACACGCCTCCGCCCAAACTGACAGCCGAGACAAGTGCCATATCAACGTTGGTGGATGGTGCGCTGCTGGTTATAGAATCCAGGACTACGCCGCGCAAAATGGTTTCGGATTTGATAGAAATATTAGGGAAAGAAAAAATATTAGGTGTCATATTTAACAAATACGATATGCGGTTATCAAGATATTATGGCTACGGAAAATACAGTAAGTACAGTAAATATTATGCAACCTGACGCGGAAAAAAAGTGCCTAAAGTGTGAAGTGTGAAGTGAGCTAAAGTATGAAGTATGAAGTATAAAGTGTGAAGTGAGCTAAAGTGAACTAAAGTTATGGTGTCGCTCCCGCCTGCCATTGCAAGGCACGAGCGGGCAGGTCGCTCCGCTGATTTTATATAATTGACAGAATTCCTTAACCCTGGCCCAGACCGATCAGCAATACGCTATATTCAAAAAGGCAGGTTTGCAATTGATATATAGGTGATATCAATATAAGCGGACGAGTCGCACCAGGGCGGGCTTTAGGCACTTTTAACTTTAGCTCACTTATCACTTTTAAACAGAACAATCATGCTAAGAATATTCAAACAATATTATCCCATACGCAATATTTTTTTTGTTATCGGTGAAGGCCTGGTAATATACGCTTCTGTTTTCCTTGCGTCTTGGATGCTTATTAAAACTGAGCCGGCTGGTTTTAGTCACTGGTTGTGGCTTAAAATCTTTTTGATCACTTTTGTTTGCCAAACCCTTCTCTATTATAATGATCTTTATGATCTAACGGTTACAGACAGTCTCTTAGAACTTGGCATACGTTTGCTGCAATCTCTGGGTGCTTCCGCTATTTTTCTTGCCCTCGTATATATTATATTCCCCGGACTAATTATCGGACAGGGCATTTTTGCTGTAAGTATCGCTTTGATTATCCTGCTTATCGTATCATGGCGGTTTGGTTATAAACTTATTCTGGATCACAATTTGTTTAACCGGAAGATTATCCTTATGGGTTCGGGGGATTTGGCTAAAAATATAATAAATGAAATAAGCAAAAAAAAAGATAGCGGATATACTGTGTCAGTAAACGTTCTCGAACGTTCGGGGAATAAGGATTCTGCAAATAAAAAATACACAACCTCAATGATCTACAGACAAAATTATGAAGGTCTCTGTGATTTGGTACAAGAGTTGAACATTAACATGATTGTTGTCGCTATGACTGAGAGAAGGGGGATATTGCCCGTAAAAGAACTTATAAAATGCCGGGTAAAGGGAATAGAAATCATTGAAGGAACTAGTTTCTATGAGATGCTTAACGGCAAACTCATTGTCGAGCAAACTAATCCTGCATGGCTGATATTTTCGGAAGGATTCCGCAAATCACGTACCAGGCGTTTTTTAAAGCGTACCTTGGACATAATTTTATCAATAGGATTATTTATTTTGCTTTTGCCGGTAATTATCATTACCGCTATTTTAATTAAAATGGATTCAAAAGGATCTGTTCTTTTTTCACAAGACAGGGTCGGGGAAAATAAAAAGACATACATGGTTTATAAATTTCGTTCCATGGTTTCGGATGCTGAAGAAAAAAGCGGGCCGGTATGGGCTGAAGATAACGATAATCGGGTAACACTTGTTGGAAGATTTATTCGCAAATGGCGTGTCGATGAACTCCCTCAGCTTTGGAATGTTTTAATCGGTAATATGAGCTTTGTGGGTCCGAGGCCGGAGCGGGAATTTTTTGTGAAAAAACTCCAGGAGATCATACCCTATTATGAAGAACGTTTTTCAGTAAAACCTGGCATAACCGGTTGGGCGCAGGTGTGTTACGGCTACGGTGCATCGGTTGAAGATGCCGTTGAAAAACTCAATTATGATCTGTTTTACATCAAGAATATGGCTTTTATTATGGACTTAATGATCGTTTTGCGTACCATAAAAATCGTACTTTTCAGTAAAGGCGCCAGATAGAATTTATTGGGACACGGATGCACACGGATGCACACAGATCATTTATCTTGTCATTAAGAAAACCTGGTTCTCTGGGCCAGGATTCTTTACTTTTTTAAAGTTTGCCATTAGCGGATGTTTCATAGAATCACAAATCGATTGTATATGTTGTAAAAACAAACTGTTAATATGCATAACTATATGTAATTGACAAAGCGGAGCTGTGTAAACGCTTCGTGCCTTAGTGGCAATAATTTGTAATGAATTTAAAATTTAAAAAAGCACTAGTCACCGGCGGTGCAGGGTTTATCGGGTCTCACCTGGTTGACGGATTGCTGTCGGAAGAATGCCAGGTGACGGTACTCGATAACCTCTCCACAGGCCATCTCGGCAATCTGGAGCATATCAAAGATCGTATTACGTTCTTCCAGGGTGATATCCGGGATCGGGAAATAGTATTCAAAGCAGCAAGACACTGCGATGTTATATTTCACCAGGCGGCAGAGGTTTCTGTGCCCCGAACTGTGGACAATCCTGTTGATTCTGCCATGGTCAATGAGATGGGAACGCTTTTGGTTCTTGAAAGCGCTCGAAAGTGTAATGTAACACGGGTTGTTCTTGCCAGTTCATGTGCGGTTTACGGCGATGATCCGGTTCTTCCAAAGCATGAAAATATGAACCCGAACCCACAGACCCCGTACGCGGTGCAAAAACTTTCCGGAGAACTTTATGCCCGCCTTTATCGTGACCTCTATGGCCTTGAAACCGTCAGCCTTCGCTATTTTAATGTTTACGGGCCAAGACAGGATCCATCGTCCCCTTATTCCGGCGTCATCTCAATTTTTATGAACAAAGCTTGCTCTAAACAAGCTCCGGTTATATATGGGGATGGAAATCAGTACAGGGATTTCGTATTTGTAAAGGATGTGGTCAAGGCGAATTTATTGGCAGCAAGTGTAAGTGACGCAAAGGGAAGAATATTTAACATTGGTACCGGTAGATATATACATATCAAAGATCTCTGGGAGAAAATCAGCTGGCTTGCCGGCCATAACGGCAAACCAAAATATGAACCGCCAAGGCCCGGAGACATCCGTGAGTCTGTAGCAGATATTAACCATGCCAGAAAAACCCTTGGATTTGAGCCGGACTATTCATTTGAAAAAGGCCTCAAAGAAACCTTTGAATATTATTTAACCACGAATGAACACTTAAAATTGGACACAGATCCAAAAGTGCCTAAAGTGTGAAGTGATCTAAAGTGATCTAAAGTTGTATAATCCTGTTTCGGTATGGTAAAATTAAAAAGGTGGACAACAAAGAGTTTTCAAAAGAACTAGAAAGACGAACCAGGAAATTCGCTGTAAAAATAATCAGGTTATCCGCAACGTTGCCCAATACACCGGAAGGCAGAGTTGTTAGAAATCAGATTACAAAAGCGGGCACCTCTGTGGGTGCAAATTACCGCGAAGCTAACAGAGGCAGAAGCAGAGCTGATTTTAAAAATAAGATTAAGATTTGTGAAAGTGAGTCAAGCGAAACACAATATTGGTTAGAAATTATTGTAGATGTCGAGTGGTTATCTTGGGAAAAGGTAAAACCCGAGTACGATGAATGTAGCGAATTGCTTGCAATATTTACCTCTATTGGTAAAAGTAAATAAAATTGGCAGAATACCAAAACCCTGGCCCAGACCGATCACCAATAGTCTATATTCAAAAAAGCATATTTGCAATGGTGTATAGCCAAAATCAATATACATGGACGAGTTGCACCAGGGCGGGCTTTAGTCACTTTAGATCACTTTAGTCACTTCAAACTTTTTTATCTGTGTCCCATTATAAAAAATGAAATTTAAATTCAACAACGTATTGGTCACCGGCGCCGCCGGTTTCATCGGTTATCACCTCTGTTTGCGCCTTTTAAAAGACGGCTATACGGTAACCGGTATAGATAATCTGAATCCATATTATGATGTCAGCCTTAAACGGACCCGTCTTGAAAGATTAACACCGTTTGATAGATTTTCTTTTGTTAAAATAGACATTGCTGACAAAGAGGCTCTGGAGAAAATTTTTAGAACCAATAAATTTGATGTTGTGGTAAACCTTGCCGCCCAGGCCGGTGTCCGGTATTCATTGGAAAACCCTCGGGCTTATGTGGATGCGAACATTGTGGGGTTTGTTAATATACTTGAATGCTGCAGGTACAATCATGTTAAACACTTGGTATTCGCTTCTTCCAGCTCTGTTTACGGCGCCAATACCAACATGCCGTTTTCCGTTCACCACAATGTGGACCACCCCGTGTCCCTGTATGCGGCGTCAAAAAAAGCCAATGAACTTATGGCCCATACCTATAGCCATCTGTTCGGGCTTGCCTGCACGGGGCTCAGGTTTTTTACGGTTTACGGTCCTTGGGGACGTCCGGATATGGCGCTGTTTTTGTTTACCAAAGCTATTCTGGAACAAAACCCGATCAAAGTATTCAATCACGGCAAAATGCAACGGGATTTTACCTATATCGACGATATCATAGAAGGGGTTGTGAGGGTAATGCACAGGCTGCCGGAAGCGGACCCGACGTGGAGCGGGGATGACCCGGATCCCGGAACGTCATACACCGGATATAAAATTTACAACATCGGAAACAATAATCCGGTTGAACTCATGGAGTTTATATCAATCATTGAAAAAGTACTCGGCCGTGATGCAAAAAAAGAATTTCTTGATCTTCAGCCGGGAGACGTGACTGCAACATATGCTGATATTGATGATTTGATCGAAGATGTGGGTTTTAAACCCAGCACTTCCATTGAAACGGGTATCAGACGTTTTGTGCAATGGTTCAAGGAGTATTATGGTTATGAATAGTTTTTTATCGCCACCAAGGCACCAAGGCACAAAGAAGGGTTATGAATTATAAACCGTTATCTAAAAGAGAAGAATCTATTGCCGAGAAAATTGTAGATGCAGCATATACCGTGCATAAAATACTAGGGCCGGGTTTGCTTGAAAAAGTTTATGAAGTTTGTTTCTGTCATGAGCTGTACAAACGAGGATTAAAATATAAAAGGCAAGTTGATATTCCTATTTTCTATGATGGGATGACCTTTGATGAGGGACTGCGCTTAGATGTTCTGGTCGAGGAGCTTATTATTTGTGAATTAAAGGCTGTTGACCAGATGAATTCTGTATGGGAAGCGCAAATAATAAGTCATTTAAAATTGACTGGCAAACGGCTTGGTTTTCTAATCAATTTTAACGTGCCTCTTATTAAAGATGGCATTAAAAGAATTATATTATAATCTTTGGTGTCTTCGTGACTTTGTGGCAAATATTTATTGAAGGAGCCTAAATGAAACTAACCATTGCGGGAACCGGATACGTGGGACTGGTAACCGGAACCGGGTTTGCAAACCTTGGCAATGATGTTATCTGCTTCGATGTTGACAGGGCAAAGATAGATCTGTTGACAGATGGGGTAATGCCTATATATGAACCCGGCCTGGAAGAGATATACAAAAGAAATCTTAAAACCAATAGACTGAAATTTACAACAGATACCGTGAAAGCAGTACAGGAATCTGAAATAATATTTATCTGCGTGAACACGCCGACCAATGAGCATCGGGAAGCGGATCTGACCTCGGTTCAGGAGGTTGCAAAAGCCATCGGCCGGTATATGGATGATTACAAAATTGTTGTTAACAAAAGCACAGTGCCCGTGGGGACCGCTGATCTTGTGGAAAAATTAATAAAGGAAAACCAGCAGAAAAAGATTGAGTTTGATGTGGTTTCCAATCCTGAATTTCTTCGGGAAGGGGCTGCTGTAAAAGATTTTGAAAATCCGGATAGAATTATCATCGGTACGGATAGCAAAAAAGCGGAAGAAATTATGACTTCCCTTTACCGGTCAAGAGCGAGAGCGGATAGGCCCATAATGATTACGGACATCAGAAGCGCGGAGATTATTAAATACGCAAGCAATGCAATGCTGGCGACCCGGATCAGTTTTATGAATCAGCTTTCTTATCTGTGTGAAAAAACACGCGCAGATATCAAAGAGGTTGCCAGAGGTATGGGGCTTGATGACAGGATCGGGTCCCGGTTTTTGCAGGCAGGTGTTGGTTATGGCGGCAGCTGCTTTCCAAAGGATATCAAGGCGCTTATTGCCACACTTAAACAACATGATTGTGATTTTGATCTATTTGAAGCTGTTGACAGGATAAATGAAAAACAGAAAAAGATTATCATAAAAAAACTGAAATCGGCATTAACAATAAATGGCAGTTCTATAGCTGTTTGGGGTATTTCGTTTAAGCCGAAAACCGATGATATCAGAGAAGCGCCTTCGATAAAAATTATAGAAGAACTACAGAAATTGGGCGCAAAAATTCATGCCTGTGATCCGGTTGCCATTGAAAACGCAAAGAATGTGTTAACCGATGTTAAGTTCTTTGAAAATCCATACGAAACCATTCGCGATTGTGATGCATTGGTGGTTGCCACCGAATGGAATGAATTCAGAAACCTTGACATGAGGGCGGTAAAGATCCTTTTGAAAAACCCCATCATCGTTGACGGCAGAAACATCTATAACCCAAAAGAGTTGACGGATCTTGGATTCACATATATGGGGATTGGCAGGTGAACATACTAAGGAGTACAAATCCTACTCGACATTTTTACTGGTATGCTGACTTTGATATTAAAACAGAAAAAGTTACAAGTGCCTAAAGTGAGCTAAAATGAGCTAAAGTTGAGGAATTTTTCAGCCAATTATATTTTAATGACAGCGCGTTAGCGCTACCTCAACTTTAGGCACTTTAGTTCACTTCAAACTTTAGGCACTTGTGAAAATGCTTCGGCAACATTTCCATTGATAAGAATTATATCGAGTATCTAACTTACTTATTAGTACCTGAATCTTGCATGAAAATTAATGAGATTTTTTAAACGGCTTAATTGGAGCGGGGTTAGACAAAATCACATAATCATAGTTCTAACCCGAATGTTAAACCCGCCTGCCACTGCGAGGCACGAGCGGGCAGGTCGGATGATGATCTTTTTTATTCATTAATTTTCACCCAAAGGGCGAGCCGGAGGCTTCCATCTGCTGCGTTATTAAGGGCTCGTAATAGTTCACTATGACTTCGCCCTTAAGTGCCTTGCATATGAAAGCCTCCGACTCGTGCAAAATTCAGGTAATAACTATCTAAACGGAGAACACTATGAAAAAATTACTCTTTCTTTTTAGTTTTTGTCTGGCATTGATTTTAGCATTCAACACACCGCAATTATATGCTGGCGATGAAAAAGTTTCGGTTCCGGGGAAAAGCGAACCGGCTGAGACCGGCAAAGAATGGTCCCCTTGGACTTCTGTTGAGTCATATAAGATCGGCAGCGGTGATGTGCTGGAAATTATGACATGGAAAGAACCGGACTTTTCCAGGGAAGATGTACTAGTGAGAACAGACGGCAGGATTACCTTTCCTCTGCTTGGCGATGTCCTGGTTGCCGGCCAAACCCCCTTACAAGTTAAAAAAGACATTGAAACAGGGTTAAAGGATTTTGTTGAAGGTCCCGTGGTTACGGTTACGGTCAAATCCCCCGGAAGTCAGAAATTTTATATTTTAGGTGAAGTCGCCAATACCGGTGAATATAATCTATTAAAAGATCTAACCGTACTTCAAGCATTTGCGCTTGCAGGAGGATTTACGGATTGGGCGTCAAAAAAAGAAATTATTCTAATGCGAAATGAGGATGGAAAAGAGAAGATCTACAGGGTTAATTATAAAAATATTGTACAGGGTAAAGATTTCAGCCAGAATATACACATAAAGGCCAACGACACCATTATCGTGCCGTAATTTTTTTTCCACCACGAATGAACACGAATACACACAAATAAGTTAGGGGGCTTCGCCCCGATTGGCCTCTGGCCCTTAGGGCCTACGCTCTGGAAAGGAATAATGGAATGAGCGAAGCGAACTAACTATTTATTATCTATGTCCATTTGCGGTTAAATGAGACCACGAATGAATACGAATACACACGAATTAAAAAATAATGATTTGGTGTATCAAGTTGTGGGTTGTGCAATGGAGGTGATCAACGAACTTGGACATGGTTTACGGGAAAAGACCTACGAAAAAGCTTTAATTGTAGATTTCAAAAGAAACAATATTCTCTGTTCACAGCAAAAAAAATATGGGGTTTATTATAAAAATGTACATATTGATGACTACATCCCTGATCTTTTGGTCAATGATAGACTTATAGTTGAGATTAAAGTAGTAGAAAATATCTGTGATGAACATATCGGACAGGTTATCAATTATTTAAAAATTTCAGGATGCTCCCTGGGTTTGATTTTAAACTTTAAACATCCGAAAATCGAATGGAAAAGAGTTATATTAACTGAAAGATAAATCGAACCACGAATGAACACGAATAAACACGAATTTAAAAGTAATAATATTAATGTCCATTTGCGTCCATTTGCGGTTAATGTGAATAGTAATAAGCTTCTATTTATGGTTAAATGAAACCACGAATGAACACGAATACACACAAATAAGTTAGGGGGCTTCGCCCCGATTGGCCTCTGGCCCGTAGGGCCTACGCCTGGAAGGAATAGTGGAATGATGGAATAATGGAATAATGGGTGAGCTTGTCCTGAACCAATATAATGTTTAATTTTGCCCTTTATCCCCAAATTCTTCTATTCCAATATTCTATCATTCAGATTGTGAGCGAAGCGCGAACCAAGTTAACTTCTTATTTGTGTCTATTTGCGTCCATTTGCGGTTAAATTAAAATCTGTGTCCCATTATGTTCACATTGTGAGGTGAAAATGAAATCAAGAATCTTTTTTGTCGCGGCATGCATTCTTATTTTGACCACATCAGTTAGCTTTGGCTACCAGGCCACCTTTATACCCAGGATATCAGTCAACGAGGAATATACAGACAATGTTTTTCTGACGGAGAGAAATAAAGAACACGACTATATTACGACCATATCCCCCGGATTTACTGCTCAGATACTGGGGAAAAATAGTGGTGCGGAAATTTCGTATGACGCTGGGTACAGTATGTACGATGAATACGACGAATACGATGGATGGCGCCATGATGCTCGATTTTCCGGATGGGTAGATATGGCAAAAAATACCCGGCTGGAAGTCAGAGACTCATTTTTGTATACTGAAGACCCACTGACAGACTCAGACATTGCAATGTCGCGGGCTACAGATCCGGATGTCCTAATCGATTCTACTATCAGACAAAGCAGACAAACATATTATACCAATACCGCCGGCATAAATCTTATCCATCAGTTTGGCAGGGCAGACTCTTTCAACATAGGATTTATTCACAGTTTTCTTGAAAACGACGATTCTGACTATGAAGACAATGAAAGGTACAATCCATACGTGGGGCTCACTTACTGGTTTGCCCCTGAGTGGGGCCTTGATATTCGTGGGTCTTATACGAGAGCTGAGTTTGACGAATCGGACGATTTTGAGGATTCGGACGACTCGGACCAATGGAACGGCAGTGTACGATTAATTAAAAAAATTACCCGGCAGTTAGAGGGGTTTGTTCAGTATTCTCATAGGGTATTGGAGTATGATGGAGACACCGACGAAGACTATCAGGTCTACACGCCTTCGGCCGGCTTTAGTTATACCATATCCGATGATATATTTTTTTCATTGGGACTGGGATGTTCTTTTATAGATAGAGAAGAGGGTGATGATGATTCCGCAATGAGTGCAAACGGGAGTCTGACCAAAACCTTCAAGCGGGGCTCAATTAATATCGTAGGATCAGGGGGATATGAGGAGTCCGATTATGGCGCTGAAAATTTAGGTGTTACGGAGTTCTACCAACTGGGAGCTTCTGCAGCATATCAAATTGCGAGACGTTTTAGCGGCAATATTTTCGGGTCCTATAGAAACAGTGATTATATCGATGAAATTCCTGAGCGCGAAGACGACATCACCAGGGCCGGAGTCGGGCTTTCAATGCAGGCGCTTGAGTGGATGTCCCTTAGCCTTAATTATGCCTATCGCAAAGTTAATTCAACCCTGGATCAAGACGACTATGATGAAAACCGGGTGATTTTCAGGATTACGTTATTCCCCCCCCACCCGTTCCGAATGGGTCAATACTAGCGGTGAGATAACACCACGGACCCGCCCGCCTCGCCTTCCTTGGCTGGCTGGCGAGCTTGCGATGGCGGGCAAGGCCCGCCTGCCACTGCGAGGCACAAGCGGGCAGGTGAACACGAATACACACAAATTAATCTATGCAAACCTGCCCGCTTGTGCCCCAGGCCGCCTCGCCTTGCCCGTCCGCCATCGGCTGCGCCTCAGGCAAATGCCGGGCGGGTCTGAGTAAATCTGTGACCAATTACTAACTTTACCCAGGAGGTATAAGTGATGAGTATGAACGTTAATTATGAGGAAACCATTACGAAAAAACTTCAAGACCTATCGCCAGAGCTGCTTGAAGAGGTTATTGACTTCATTGAGTTTTTAAAGATCAAAAGAATGAAGAAAGGCCATATTGATATTAGCTCACTGCTCCTTCAGCAAGAAAGCCTTAGCAGAATCTGGGACAGCGAAAATGAGGACGTATATGAGCTATAAGAAGGGCGATGTTGTTGTGGTCAAATTCCCTTTTGTTCTGAAAGAAGGAACCGCTGTCATCCAAAAAGGACGCCCCGCTTTCGTTATTTCTGATGAAAAAATCAAACGAAGGTATAAAGACGTGGTTCTGGCAGCAATAACCTCACAGATCCCTCGGGATATTATGGAGTTAGAGATAGTCTTAGAACCTGCAAGACCGAACGGTTTAGTTAAGAGATCGTTACTCAGACTGGATTTCATCATGACTGTTCCGGAAGAGCTAATTAGCAGGAGGATAGGAATATTACCGCGAAGCGTAGTCAAGGAATCGGAACGTAGGCTAAAGCGACTGCTTGGCTTTGACTCTACTTCTGTCTGAAGTCACGAAGGCGGGTTAGAACAAGCCATATAATAGTCGGTCAAATCAACAAATGACTATTCACAATTTGACCCCAAAATCAAATAACTATCTGTGTTCATCTGCGACCATCCGTGTCCAATTAATAATACATGCTATCCGACAAACACTTCCTAATTACCATCGATGTTGAAGACTGGTTCCAGGTGGAAAATTTTAAGCAATGGATTCCCTTTTCTTCCTGGAATTCATGTGAACTTCGCGTTGAAACAAACGTCCACCGACTCCTCGACCTCTTTGACTTAATTGAACTCAGTGGGCCAAAGCGTTCAATGCGTCTTCGTAATTCAACACAGTCAAATAACCAGCATCCAGCATCCAGCATCCAGCATCACGTCATGTAAAGGCCACATTTTTTATTTTGGGCTGGATTGCCGAACGGTTTCCCCATCTTGTCCGAGAGATACATGCCAGGGGCCATGAAGTTGCATCTCATGGTATTAATCATCATTTATGCAATAAACTGGCTAAAAAAGATCTGAAGAATGATCTCGCGGACAGTAAAAAGTTTTTGGAGGATATCATCGGCCATCAGGTCTATGGATTTCGTGCCCCCAGCTTTGCCATCACGCATGATATTCTGAAAGCCATTCAGGACTACGGCTATCTGTACGATTCAAGCTACAACTCGTTTTCACTGCATGGTCGCTACGGACAGATGAGTTTTTCACAAAATAAAAAAAAAGGTATCGCCATTGGAATTCCTAAAATACAGCATCCAGCATCCAGCACCCAGTATCCAGCACCCAGGACCTTCTACGAACTTCCGATCAGTAATTTCAAATTCGGGAATGTATCTTTCCCCTTTGGCGGTGGCGCCTACTTTCGATTAATTCCCTTTATCCTTTTGAAAACAGGTATCAAAAAGATTCTGGACAAAGACAATACTTATCTTTTCTACCTTCACCCCTGGGAAATTGATCCGGACCAACCCAAAGTCAAAGATGCGTGTTTAACGTTTAAATTTCGGCACTATGTGAATTTAAAGAAGACATATTCGAAGTTGTCCAAAATGATCGAAAATTTCCAACATTGTCAATTTGTGACGTGTACCCAGTATTTAAATAGTCAAATATAACTACGGACCCGCCCGCCTCGCCTTACTTGGCTGGCGGGCGAGCTCGCGATGGCGGGCAGGCGAACACGAATACACACAAGTTATCAATTATTGAAAAGGGGGTATTTTAAATGAATTATAAAGTCATCATTGAACCCGATACGGAATCCGGAGGTTATGTCGTTTATTGTCCAACATTGAGAGGGTGCGTATCCGAGGGTGAAACAATTGATGAGGCTTTAGAGAATATAAAAAAGGCAATGAAAGGATATCTTTCAGTTCTTGAAGAAGAGTTAGCTCAAAAAAAGGATGCAAAGATTTATGAGGTCGCTATATAATGGCCAAATTACCTGTATGTAAGGGTAAGGCGGCTGTTAGGGCTTTTGAGAAACACGGATGGTCTTTGGCCAGATACATCGATGACCATTTTATTCTTAAGAAACAGGGAGAGCGGTTTCTTTTATCGGTTCCAGATCATGATCCGATAAAAAAGGGAACCTTACGAAGGTTGATCCGAGATTCAGGCTTGTCTGTTAATGAATTTATTGAGTTATTAAGTAAAAGTGGGAAAAGGAAATAGTGACGCTATATAAAAACCTGTCCAGTGAAATTTCTTCGGTTAAATAACACCACGAATGAACACGAATACACACAAATAAATACATGTAAATTTGTGAAAATCTGTGTCCTATTTTTTATTATCAGTGTCCATTTGCACCCTTGAATAGTTGTTTGAGGAGTGATATACAATATATGATATCATTTCAAGGAGTCAGTTATGGGAAGCAGAAGGACAATTATTACATTGCCGGAAGAAGATAAGGGCTGGTTAAAAAGTTACGGGAAGGCTCATGATGTTTCTGTTGCTGAGGCAATTCGCCGGAGTATTAGGAAATTAAGGGAAGATACGTCCAGTGAAACCTATAAAATTATGGTCAAAAAAACCAGAGGGCTGTGGAAAAAGGGGGATGGACTCCGGTACCAGAATGAAATTCGTTCCGAATGGCATCAGCAGAAATACCAAAGATTTTGATCCATCGAAGCATGATTTTGTTGAGATTCCTTACTCCATTTAGGGCTCCGGAAAATAATAAATTCCCTCAATAATGTTTTCCACCACCGATAAACACGAATACACACGAATAATACAATCGCTTCGCGATGTTATATAACGCGGCGCCGTCGCTATATAAAAGGTAAATTCCTAATTTGTTTTAGGTATTTTAGGGGGGATACAGAAGGTTTATCGGCCTTAAGCCCTCAGACTCTCCTCATAAACCTATGCCTGAAAAGAAAAATTATCTGCCGATTCATATACTATAAATCTGCGAAAATCTGCGCCTGCTCAGTTAAATTGTATTACGGTTATTTAATCGGGGTAATCTGTGGATAAGGGATAATTTAGTGAACATAAATGAAATAAAAAGCAACATTCGCAAAAGTGATTATGTCTTTACGAATCATGCAGAGGTTGAACGAAAAGCAGATGATCTGGCCTTTTATCAGATAGAAGAAGCTTTACTGAATGGAGAAATATTAGAGGATTATCCAGACACAGGGCATGGAGAAAGTTGCCTGATTCTCGGCTTTTCTGAAAATATTCCTATTCATGTTGTTTGTGGTTTCCGGGGAGAAAAAGTTGCTATTATAACTGTATATATTCCAGGGCCACCAAAGTTCAAAGACCCTTGGACGCGGGGGAAGAAAAACAATGAATAAAGTTAAATGTAATTTTTGTGGAAGTGAGCAATATGAAGAACGTAGAATTGATTATTTATATACTTACAGGGGAAATTATTTGTTAGTTCCCAATACACCGGTTGAAATTTGTCTGGATTGCGGAATGATTTATTATGATGCAAAGGTACTTAAAAAAATCGAACGAAATTTTTTCGCAATTCTAAAAAAGGAAGAGAAGCCTGATAGCTATATTGAACTCCCAACAAAAGCCTATGCCTGATAAAAAAAATTACCTACTGATTTTGTTTAACAATCTGTGTAAACCTGCCCGTTTGTGCCCCAGGCCGCCTCGCCTTGCCCGTCCGCCATCGGCTGCGCCTCAGGCAAATGCCGGGCGGGCTTGGCTGGCGGGCGAGCTCGCATGGCAGGCGGGTCTGATGCCCCGGCTTGCCCCATAGCTCCGGGAGATGGTACTGGGGTGTCCTAATTTGTTTTAGACATTCTATACACTTGCAACTTTAGACCACTCTTGTCCGCCCAAGTACTGTGGCGGGTTAGTCACTTTCAACTTTCGAATCATGATCAAGTTCCAACAATTGCCTGATAATATTGAGTCGTTGATACCTCAGATGACGGCTTATTTAAAATCTAATCCCGACATCATTTTTGCCTACCTTTTCGGCAGTTTTGCAAAGGGAAAACAGCAGCCATTGAGTGATGTTGACATTGCCGTTTATTTGAAGCGGGGCGTCACTGTTGAAGAATGTAAGTTGGCGATATTGGGAAAACTCATAGATATCCTTCAAACCGATGAAATTGACCTGGTTGTTTTGAACACTGTCAATCTTCCACTGGTGATAAATGTTTTGAAAAGCAAAAAGATAATTGTCGACAAGGAACCATTTGCCCGGCACATTTTTGAGTCCTTGGCAATGAGAAAATATTTCGACTTTTCGATAAAAGAGGTAGTTATACTCCAAAGGAGATATTTGCATGGTTGATGAAACTTTGATTCTACGGAAACTTTCGGAGTTAGATGAGTACTATAGACAGATCAAAGAATATGATAAAATAACGGTCGCACAATATTCCGATGACTGGAAAATCCAGCGAATCATTGAAAGAACCCTGCAAATGATGATTGAAACCTGTGTCGATATTGCCAGTCATATCATTTCAGATAAAGAATATCGTGTGCCAAAGAGCTATTCAGATACATTCAAAGTCCTTCACGAAGAAAATATTGTGAGTAGCAACTTATTTGATTCCCTAAATAAAATGGCTAAATTCAGGAATATTGTCGTTCACCCTTATGATAACGTGGATGCGGAAATTGTCGTCGGCATATTAAAAAGAGATTTAAAAGACTTCATGAGTTATAAAAAAGTGATTATCAGCTTTCTAAAATCCGAAAGTCAACTATGAACCTTGAGTTGCGAATGAACACGAATACACAACAATTGAACCACGGACCCGCCCGCCTCGCCTGAGCGAGCTCGCGATGGCGGGCAGGCCCGCCTGCCACTGCGAGCTCGCCCGCCAGCCAAGCCCGCCCGGCATTCGCCTGAGGCGCAGCCAATGGCGGACGGGCAAGGCGAGGCGGCCTGGGGCATAAGCGGGCAGGTGAACACGAATACACACAAATAATACAATCGCTTCGCGATTCTATGTAACGCGGCTTCGCCGCTGTAAAAGAAGGAAATTCCTGAACTTTATCCGCCACCGTACTTAGGCGGATTTAGATCACTTTCCACTCTTGTCCGCCGATGTAGTTTGGCGGATTAGTTCACTTGAAACTTTTTAACTTTTATCAGCGTCCATTCGTGTCCATTTGCTTGCCCCGCAGCTCCCCGTGGAAGTACCGGGACAAGGGTAGTAAATACACTATTAACTCCTGACCTTATGATTCATCTAAGGACAGAGGTCGGAAAGGTGAGATGGTGAGAATTTATCTCGATGTTTGCTGCTTGAATCGTCCGTTTGATGATTAAACGCAGGATCGAATACATCTTGAGTCGGAAGCAATTATTCTGATATTAAAGCGCATCCGCTCAGGGAATTGGGAATGGGTCAGCAGCGAGGCGGTAAGTTTTGAAGTCGAGCAGACACCTGATGCAGAGCGGAAGCATCGAGTTAACTGCTTGATTCGATATGCTGATTGTTCTGTCCTTATTGAGGAACCTATTATCAATCGCGTTTCCGGACTCAAGGAAATTGGTTTTGGTGCCTATGATGCGGTTCACTTGGCATGTGCCGAGCAGTGTGATGCTGACGTTTTTTTGACTACCGATGATAAGCTCTTAAGATTAGCACGTGAGAATTCCAGCCAGCTTAAGATAAAAGTTTACAATCCATTAATATGGCTTAAAGAGGTGATAGAAAATGAATACAGGAACTATGACTCTTGACCAGATCAGGATAGAGGGGCTTAAGGCTCTGGAACGTCACTTGGGGCCGGAAGGCATGATCCGGTTTTTGCAGCAATTTGAAACAGGCCGGGGAGACTATACAAAAGAAAGACATAAATGGCTCAAAGAGATAAGTGTAGAGACCCTTGCAGAAAAAATTGTTAAAAAGCGTAAAAGAAAAGGGGGCACGACTATTTCTTAACTCCCTAGTGCCCGAACGAAAACCAGGATTTTTCGTTAAGGTCAAACCTTCGGCCTGTAGGGCCTACCCCCCGGAGAGGAAGACAAAAATTTTAC
>Ga0208279_1000747_pt1 | contig 22545 bp, 20 predicted proteins | sample AntAceMetag02UKM_FD_184766 | JGI IMG/M metagenome (GOLD analysis project Ga0208279, IMG submission 184766) | Saline lake microbial communities from Ace Lake, Antarctica - Antarctic Ace Lake Metagenome 02UKM (SPAdes) (version 2) | ecosystem: Environmental > Aquatic > Non-marine Saline and... | reverse complement strand
TGTTTATATTGCGCACATGTTATCATATGATCGCCCATAAATAAACCACTTTTTTTGTATTTTCCGGTAATATATGCCAAAATTGGCTAAATTGTTCTTGATTTTGAGAAAACGCATACTTTATCAAAAAATCGTAACCAAGGCGTAGGCATTAACGGCAAGCCTTTACGAAAATCCAACCGTTATTTGCCGCCATAGTGGATTATTTAAGGCGCAAAAGGATGGCTATGATTGAAGGGAAGGTTGTTTCTTTTTTCAGCTCCGAATTACCAATATGGTTATGTTCTATCTCTTCTTGAAGGTGGTATAAAAATCCAGGTCTTGTTACGAGTATTGTATATGAAAAAGCTTTCGTCTTACTTTGTCATTATCAATTCATGCATCCAGGAAAAGGGCTATCACATCGGAAGCTGATCATCATCAAAAATGGTTATGGTAGTGCTATAATAAGAGCCACGCAAATATGCACTGATGGGACACGGTTGATCCGATGTCACCGCGTAGATGGTTAAATATCTACCACTGCCGCCAGATGGGATGTTAATCCAACTTGCAGAATTTATGATCGTTCGAATCGCGCAACACCCCTCCTCATGTCCAGGGCGAGAGTTTTCCCGTAAACCCAAGGCGGGAAAACCGCACGCTGGGCTTGATGAGGGGAGATCAGGTCGCAGGACATGATTGAGCTACGACGAGATAATCCTGAAAATGATATAGTCTAAATTCTGTAATCTGATCCTCTATTATAGTCCATATACTTGGATCTGACGGAAGACGTAATTGTTGCTCTCGTTAGACTCCACAACGACGTTGGTCCGATCCACCAGAATCCCTAAATAGTAGGTTCCTGGGTTCGTTTCCTTAGGAATGGTCAGGGTAGGCTCTCCCCAGGTAAACTGCTCGCCTGGCGCTAAACTATAATTGGCGTTGCCGGTCAGGTAAGTGACTGCAGCCGTAATAAGCGTATTGGTTGAAAGGTAGAAGCCATTGTTGAAGTCTCCAGATGCGGCCGTTCCTTGGTTTCTCACCGTCCACCCGCTGAGCGTCACATTGGACCCCGGCAATACTTGTGATGGTGTCACCGTCGGACTGCCCGAGGTAATCTCCAGATCCGGTGTTCCTTCTGTGTAGTTCTGGCTCCAGTGAAGGTGCCCCCCTGTTGCAATGGAATGGGCAACTTTTCATCAAACCGTTCCGCTCTTTCCCTGCTGTACAAATTGCCTAAAGCGCCAAAGTTGTGATTTCCCGGACAGATGAAGATTCAGCCCATAAAAGGAGCTAATGCTTCAAGGGCTCTTTTATACTGAGTTTCATGCCCATAATCCACAATATCACCGATAACTGTCAAATAGCGGGAGGAATCATTCTGTTTTATAATATGAAGTGTCTTGGCAACTTTTTTGTTATCTTTCTTGTTACGATGAAAATGTAAATCACTGATGTGAATGATTTCATTTTGGTCCTCCTGGTTTAATTTTTTTAGTAAAAAGCGTCAGTAAGATTTATAGCCCGACAATCAGCCTTGATCTTGGAATACACTTTCATTATTCTGCTCGTTACATTCCGAAAGCTCGTTTTTATAATCGGCAGTTACTTCTAATGTTACGTTAGGGTTGTACACCCAATATGGCAGGTAAAAGGTAACAGTGGTAGAAAGCCCCGGGTGCGAGCACAGGTGTTGTAGAAACATCATTGTAAGGCGCACCCGTCGGCTGGAAAGTGGTTGGATCAATCACATCAACTTTTCTACGATGGCAGCCACCATTACCTGGATCTATGGAGCACGGCTGGAAAACATCCCCGAACGTCGGCACAAAGTCAGAGGCCGCAACAGTTTTGCATTCTCGGATTTGAGACATATCATTGCCAAGGTTGCCCTGACAAATGATTTTGATGCCGTTTGCCGTACACACGATAAACTCCCGCAAAAATCTTTCGTGGATACTTTGTTGCGCATGGTTGCGTGATTCTATAGGACACAATTTCGGTGAAACTTTAGTCTTTAGGTGACTCATAGTTTTATGACCACTGACCCGGATTTTAAGCTATATCAAAAAATAAGCAACAAAAAATGGGCTCAAAACAATCCTGGATAATGGAAACCCTATCACTAACCATTGCAACATTTCAGCATCGCAGGGCCTCTGTAACCTGATCTCACGATGCTGCGCAATCCTTTCAGATATCAGACAATAGATGAAGAATCACCGGAACGCACAATTCAGTTAGATCCGTCAGGTTTGGTGATTCTGACCCCCAGCGGGTTGCTTTTGGCGCCAATGAGATCTTCAATGGTCATCGTTACATCTACATAGCCGTTGCTGCCGAATCTATAACACTGCCTGGTTATTGCAGTGCCACTGTCACTGTTGCCATCGCTTGAAAGTAAAGAATGCCAAATATAATCATTGAAAACGCCATCGTCATAGTCATCAGAACCCGGAAAAACCCAGGCAATTTCCATCTTTGCTTGAGAAATGTTTGTTGGTCCGTTTCCGTCGGGGTCCGTATAGTCGAAAGTAACCAAAAATAATGACCCCACAGGAGGACCGTACAAATTACAATCGGGATCGTTCAATTGGATCAACTCCCAAGCCGGATTGAAAATTGCTGGGCCAACATTAGGAGAAGCCTCTGCTGAAATTGTCACGGTGTGCGGATCGCTGTCACACGTTCCGTCATTGACGATAAGCTGGGCAACATAGATGCCGGAAACATCTACTTCAAAGCTAGGGTTGACCGCCGTCGGGTCAGACAGGGTGGCTTCGCTGCCTTCCGGGACTGTGGTGAGCGACCAGGAGTAGGTGAGTAAGTCCTCATCCACATCTGTTGAACCACTGCCATCGAGTGTTACCGTATCACCGAAAAAGACCGTTTGACCGGGGCCGGCATTGGCCACCGGGCAGGTGTTCCCGGGCAAATTAACAGTAATACTCACTGAATCAGTACCCGTCGCACCATCAAAATCTGTAGCTGTAAGCGTAATGGTGTGGTTCCCGGCAGACAGGCCGGCTGTAGAAAAAGATGTGCCTGTGTCGATTTGGCCATCTATACTGGATATCCAGACCAGAGAGTCGCCGGTTAAGGTTCCATCTTCCGTATCATCTCCGGTGCCGCTGAAGGTAATAGTGTCTCCCACGGTAAATGTGTCACCACTTGTAGGTGCACTGATGGTGGCGCTGGGGGAGGTGTTCCCAGACAAATTAACAGTAATACTCACTGAATCAGTACCCGTCGCACCATCAAAATCTGTAGCTGTAAGCGTAATGGTATGGTTCCCACCAGACAGGCTGGGTGTAGAAAAAGATGTGCCTGTGCCGATCTGGCCATCTATACTGGACATCCATACCAGAGAGTCGCCGGTTAAGGTTCCATCTTCCGTATCATATCCAGTGCCGCTGAAGGTAATAGTGTCTCCCACGGTAAATGTGTCACCACTTGTAGGTGCACTGATGGTGGCGGTGGGAATTTCGTTAATAGTTACGTTTGTGGTGAAACTCCTTACCTCTGAGTCGGCACCTTGGTTTGCATGGATATCACGAGCAAAGACCTTCCAGTAATATGTGGTTAATGCTGAAAGATCTGAAGGCGTATATTCCGTGTTGGGTATAGTTTCATCTATAATCGTTGTGCCAAAGTTGTCGTCTTCTGACACCAGTATATTGTATGCATGAGCATTTTCTACAGAATCCCAAATTAATGAAAATGAGTTGACTGTAACGTTTTCACCGTCTGCCGGTGTAAATAAAGTCGGAACAAAAGAATAGACATCAATAATTCCTAAATCGTTTGTCTCGCCCGCTGTAATGGTTATTCCCGAGAGTTCACCATGGTACAAGATATTTCCGTCTACATCCTGTCCTAATATGACAAACGCTCTGTCTTCACCCGCAGGAATATTGTCTATCGTTCCCTGACCTGCTGAACACGGAAAGACTTCAGATGTAAGATAGGTATTGGATCCGTCATAAACTTCACATATTATATTTTCGATGAGGTCGCAATTCACAGGTTCCGCTTGGGCTGTAACCAGACCATTTTCCGAAGCCTGAACTATATTTTCGATGAGGTCACGGTCCATAGCTTTCGCCTGGGTCTTAAGCAAGCTATTTTCCGAAGTCTCAATAACAGGAGCGTTATGCCACGCTATAGTAAAAGACGCTGATCCAGTCTCAGAAAGTTTGGACGAAGAATTAGCATCACCCCCACCACCACCGCTACAACCGGATATAAGAAAACTCATTGAAATATATAACAAACAGAATAAAAATGCCGGAAACCTTTGCCTGTTAAAGATAAAGAATTTTCTCATCCTTGTCTCCTTAATCCGTCTTTGATATGAAAAAGGTCCTATTTAAAGATATTTTTTATTGCTACTCAATATATGTGCTTCCAATTAAAAAAAATAAAAAAGTACAATCATCTCCAATATGAAATCCCGATACGACATCCAGTGTTTCGTTCATTGAGCGGTTTACCACGTAATAATCGCGCTTCCAGTTTTAAAAATTAAAAAATTTCCGGTATCTCCGGCACAGGATCCCGACGTAATTTCCAATGTTCCGTTCATTGAGGTAGAGGTACAGCTGGGGGCTCTGAAAGAAGCGATAACATTTCCCGAAACAATTTGTGAGTCCAGAGTATTCCCTGTAATAGTTCCGGAGAGCGTACCCGTGGATATACATTCAGAACCGGTAATGGATACATTGCCGGAAACCGAGATATTACTTTGAGTCAGGGTTAATGAGATATTACCACTATCCGTTCCACTTAAGTTGGTCCAAGTTCCTGCCCAGTTTCCGGACAAATCCAGTTCAGTAGTGCTGGTCCCACCGCCTCCGCCGCCTCCGGCCGCCACGGCCACCACTCCGCCAACTCCGACAATAGCCATTGTCGTGATCCCGACGACTCCAATGCCCCCACCAACACTCGCAGAACCGGCAACACCAGAACCGAGAGTATTAGACGACGCGCCACTGCTCGAAGCCGTGGAAACCATTTGTGATGTAGACATGAGCAGCATCGAGGATAAGGGCGTAACCTCCAGAGCCTCTTTTGCCAGGTCGAACGCGGGATCCTCATCGAGCGCTTTCTGGAACTCCTTTCTGGCTTCATCGTATTTTTCTTGATCAAAATAATCCAGACCAACGGAAAATGAGGTCAGGGCCGCCAGGCTTTTGGTGTGAAGCTTATCAAACGCACCCGGCATTTTGCCACAATCACGGCCGAGATCTTTAATAATACTACAGGCAATCGTCTTTTCCAAATCGTAAAACTCTTTTAACGCCCCTTGGGCTTCCTGGGTGTCGATACGGTCCATCTGCTCGACATCAACCAATGCCGAAACAATCTGTAGATTTTCTTTCTCCAGATCAGCCAGACTACCCGTCGTCACATGCTTGGATTTCAATAGTTTTCCAACCTTGGGAGCGGTTTTCTGGTCAACCAGTCCGGAGGTTCCAAGATTCATTTCCTGGAGCAAGGCCTGTAATTTGACCCGTTCCACAACTTGTAAGTCAGGAACCTGGGACAGGTCGTGAATCAGCATGGCCGATATCCCTTTGCCAAGGGTCCCGAGATTTTCTGAACCCAGATTTTTGAACGTCGTGACAGCCACGGTATTATCAGCCACCGGGCCGCGGAGTAAAGCGGCTTCATTGGCTACCGCCTGTTTGGCATATTCCACAGCTTCCTCACGAATCAGCAAGGTGAGATATTTGCGAATTTTAAGGGAGTCTTCGCTTTTCGGAGCCATCAAGACATAGTCCTGCCATTGGGAAATCGCGTCCGACCGCCGACCTTCTTCCAAATAAATCAATCCCAGATAGTAGGGCACGGCATAATTTGAAGGAAAAACTTCCTTCGCATATTCGAGAGTTTTTTTGGCCTGTTCACGTTCCCCTTCCTGAAACTGCGTCACACCCTGTTCCACAATTTTCTTTTTTTCTTTTTTCGACAGCTTGACATTTTCTTCAGCAGATTCCATGGCGCTTGAGCAGATGGAGTTAAACGTCGGAAACAACATCATGCAATAGATCAGCACACCGACAATGCTTCTGAACACCTTCTTTTTTCGATTCAGAAATCTCGTCATTGTAATATCCTTTCAGGGCACTGTTAAAAACAAATTTTTTCAATAAGTTAAAGAGTTCTTATGGTTTTATAAGAGGGCACAAACTGCCATTCTCCATCATTCCGGCGAAAGCCGGAATCCAGTTTTTTCAAGCAGTTCCAGACCATTTGGACTCCGGTTTTCACCGGAGTAACAACTTTTACGAATGCATCAAAATATTGGAATATTTACAAATTATTAAAATTTGACCGTTTAGTTATAGATATCTTATTTTTATCTCAAACGCAATAATTAATTGTGGATTTTGAAAGGAAGTTTATCAGTTACACATCTTCTATCTTAAAACTAAAAAAGCCGATCTACATCTTATGCGACCTTAACGATGTCACACTCGGCAGCACGGCTATCTTTTCCAATAGAGATATAACTTAAAAGAGAATCAACGAGAATATTAAGACCCGTGGCTTTCCGTTACCAGATTTCTCTGGTTTTGGCTTTTTATTGTTTCTTCAGTTTTTACGCAAAAATCGTGCAAATTTAAATTCTTGTATTTTATTTGATAATAATACTAAATATATTGAAGGGTTAAATCCATTAGCGGAACAAGACGGCCATCCTAAATCTTATGAAAAAAATATGTAATTGTGGGGTAAATTACACAAAATTTATTACATTATTTACATAGTATTGTGCAATAACTCAAAGGAATTGAGCACGCGTATGCCCATGTTATAGTCGGTTGGAAAGAGATAGACTCTTGACGGAGCGTTCTCCTTAGTATTGGGATTCAAATGCGTTTGCCCTGGGCTTATCCGGCATATAACTTGACTATAACATTATTCTGTGCAAAAGAGTTTTGTAAAATCGCCTTTCGGGGAGTTCACCCCGGCTAAGAAAACCAAGGGCCCACTCAAAAATATCGAATGATCATAAAGGGCCTGCATCAAGAGAATGAAAAGCAAAAAAAGAACAAAATTTATGGTAATATTATTTTTAATCTTATGGATAGGTTCTTGCTCCGTAGGCGCCATAAATTTATTAATAGAATCTGGTAATTATGATAGAGGCTTAAGCTGTCTGGTCGCCAGTGCTGCAACCTCTAAATTAACCGGTTCAATGATAGGAATCGGCATTATTTCATTTTTCCCCTTCGTATTCTTTGCGTCGTTGTATTCTGAACAAAAAAAACACGGAAAATTCCTTTCTAAACAACAGACGCCCGAAAAAGATGACCGAAAAGAAGAGGCGTTGCGTAAAAAATATCAAACGGAATCGGAAAAACAAGAAAAAGAAACAAGAAAAATATTCGAACAAAATAAAATGATGCTGGAATCCGGCCCGCATAAAAAACTTGTTGAAAGATTTGTAGCTACGAACCGATCGATTTGGTGTGATATAGACAAATTAAAACAACTGCTCCAAAGCAAAGGCCTAGACTTTAAATACACAGAGCTGGACTTGATCATAGATGAAGAAAGGAAACGGCAGGAATACGAAAAATTCAAAAGAATATTCATGGATGATGACCTGAATGACTTGCGGGAGTATATCGTTAGCTTTTTAGATTTCTATGGCGAGCACTATGGCGAACGGATCGATTTTTTGATTCGGTTGTTAAAAGAACAAAAAATTGATTTCGATAAACATCACATTGAAAACCACATACAAAATATTATAAAAGAAAAAGATCTCGAGAAATATGAGAAGCAATTATTCCATCGATAAAAAGTCCACCTCACGATTGTCATCTCTGGTTTTAAGGCCGTCAAAGACTATCCCGGCATGGAATTCGAATAGAGGTGCAACCTCACGAAACCCTGTCTTTTTCTGAAAAGCCATAAGCTCATAAACATTTTCTGTAGCAGATGGAGAGAATTTAATAGGGGAACCCAAATAATGTTAAAAAAAATGATCTCTTATATTCTATTGGTTCTCTTGGGAGCCGCTGGATATTTTTTATTAAACTATCATATTATTTTTTCTGGCGCCACTGTTAAATTGTTAAATAAATCAAAGCTTACCTCGGAGTATACGTTTATTAACACCTCTAACAAAAGCGTTGAGTCCCTGATGAGAATCGATACGCTCAGAGAAGCGGGTATCGGAAACGTTCTCGTAGAAATGGGCAGACTGAGTGAAGAAGAAAGAGAGTCCCTGGAAGAAAAGTTCAATTCCGATCCGGTATACTATTAAATTTTATGATCTAGCCCTACCCTGCAATCCCTTTTGTCATCCCGGTCCTTGAACAAAGAATTTACTGTGTTTTCGGATAGCTGCTTTTATCGCCGACAGGGAAAAGAATTTTAACGTAATGGCCATGGGTGCCATTTCAAAAATAAAACCTAAAATTGCCGGCATCATAACGACAAATTCGTGCAAAGTGTTCAAATCTAAAAAATACCCCCACTTTACCCCACCCATAGTTTATTTTCTTTAATACTTTTAACATTTATGAATTATTATAAAAAATATTGAATCATATTCATTTTTTTCTTGACACTTCTAAAAAAATGTACTTTTAACAACAAAGTGGATTAAAGTGGATATTCATGGGGAAAAATGTTCCGGGGAAGCTCATTTCATACAATAGATTCAAAAGGGCGTATCATAATTCCGGCCAGGTTCCGTGATGTCATTAAAGCACAGGGATCAAATGGCGTAATGGTTTCCAGAATGGACGGAGCGCTTGTGGCCTATCCATATGATGAATGGCATAAAATTGAAACCCGTATTTTGTCCCTGGCCGAAAAAAGTGAGAACATGCGCCGATTTAGAAGAGTCTTCATCGGAGGTGCTTTTGAATGCTCCTGTGATAAACAGGATCGTATCCTGATACCCCAGAATTTGAGACAATATTCTGAAATCGAAAAGGAAATTGTACTTGTTGGCGTCCTCGATCATTTTGAAATCTGGTCACGCAAAAGCTGGGACAGAGAAAATATACATCTTGAAAAAGACATGAAAAAGGAGGGCGTAAGAAACGAAATTGCAAAATTAGGACTCTAATGGTGACGTTCAAACATATCCCTGTAATGCTGCCCCAAGCGCTCTGTTATCTTAACTGTACACCGGGAAAAATCTATGTGGACTGCACCCTCGGGGGTGCGGGTCATGCCCAAGCGATTTGCAAAAAAATTATCCCGGGAGGAATTTTCATCGGCATTGATCAGGATATAGATGCGGTCAGGAACGCGAAAAAGGTCCTAACACCGCTTAATTTAACCATCCACCTCTTTCATGACAATTTTATTTATCTTCCTGAGCTCCTTCAACAATTGAAAATTGATGCGGTAGACGGCATTCTTCTTGATCTTGGAATCTCGCTTCATCAACTCGAGTCGAGCGGTCGGGGGTTCAGCTTCAACAAAAATGAGCCGCTGGATATGCGGATGAACATAACATCGGGTACAACGGCTGAAGATTTGATCAACGGCATGGAGGAAAAAAACCTTAAGAAAATTTTTTACAACTTCGGAGAAGAACGTTGGGCAGGACAAATTGCGAAAAGAATCGTAACCCAACGGCAGCGCAAACCCATCAGATCGAGCAGGGAGCTGGCCCAGATTGTGTGCGATGCGATTCCAAAAAAAGTGTCATATAAGCAAAAAATCCATCCCGCCACACGGACGTTTATGGCGCTTAGAATCGCCGTCAACAGGGAACTCGAAATGCTCGATGGTTTCATGGAGAATGTTGTGGACCTTTTAAACCCAAACGGCCGACTGTGTGTTTTATCTTTTCATTCCCTTGAAGACCGAAAAGTAAAACATCAAATGAAGGCCCTGGGAAAAGGGTGTATATGTCCTCCGGGTTTTCCCAAGTGTGCCTGCAATAAAAAATCATTGGTTCGAATATTGACAAAAAAAGTCGTTCGTCCCACACAAGACGAGGTTGCAAATAACCCCATGGCAAGAAGCGCAAAGTTAAGAGCCGTTGAAAAAATATGAGTACTCGTAAAACGTTAAAAAACATTCACAATGCCAATGCAACGGTAATGTCGATCATTTTCATGACCATTTTTCTTGGGGAACTTTTGTTTTTTACCTGGTGCCGGGTCCAAACCATCGGAACAGGATATGAAATCTCAAAAGAGACCCAGCGTCATCAGGATCTCATAAACTTTCAAAATAATTTAAAGATTGAGCTGGCGAGACTGAAATCTCCGGAGCGAATCGCTAAAATTGCAAAAAACCAGCTCGGTCTTATAACCCCCACACCGGAGCAAATGATTATTATTCCATGAAACCGATCGAGAAAAAACATATAAGATTGCGCATTATCATCGTGGGGTCTATTTTTATCCTTTTTTTTACGGCAATTTGTGCCAAAGCGATCTATCTTCAAGTGGTTCGTGGCTCCTGGTTGTCTGAAAAAGCAGCAAATCAATACGAAGTCTCCTGCAAATCTTACGGAAAGCGTGGAACCATATATGATGCCAACCTCAAAGAACTGGCCATAAGCATCGATGTGACATCCATCGCAGCACACCCTCCAAAAATAGAAAATGCACAGGCGACAGCAAAATCACTGTCTGGCGTACTGAAAATTAATCGCAAGTCTCTTACCGGGAAACTGGCTTCCAACAAAAAATTTGTATGGATCAAGCGTAAGGTCACGCCCAAAGAAGCCGAAGCGGTCAAAAATCTTAACATTACCGGGGTCGATTTCATCACCGAACACAAGCGGTTTTATCCCAACAAAACCCTGGCCGCCCAGGTTCTCGGATTTACAAATATCGACGATTATGGGCTGGAAGGTATTGAATTCTATTATAACGAATATCTGCAAGGTTCCGCTTCCCGATACACGATTTTAAAAGATGCTCTGGGTCGGGGATTTGATGCTGAAAAAGCAACGGGTTTAGATTATAAGGGGAATAATCTTGTCCTTACCATCGATAGCGTAATCCAATATATTACGGAAAAGGCGCTTGAAGAGGCGGTTAAAGAATTTTCCGCAAAATCCGGTATGGCCATCGTAATGGCACCTAGAACAGGGGCCATACTTGCGATGGCGCACTATCCCTTTTTCAATCCCAATGCCATAAATAACTTCAGCCAAAAGATATGGAGAAACAGAATTATAACCGACCCGTTTGAACCCGGATCAACCATGAAGATTTTCGCTGCGGCCTCTGCAATAGAAACCGGCAGCTGCTCACCCAATAGCATCTTTTATTGCGAAAACGGTGCATACAAGGTCGGAAAGCACGTTATTCATGACACCCATGAGCATGGATGGCTCTCCCTGCAGCAGATCATCAAATATTCAAGCAACATTGGCGCCGTCAAATTCAGCGCAATCACAGGGCCTAAATCTCTTTACAAAACGTTGCGTGATTTTGGTTTCGGAGCAAAAACCGAGATAGACTGTCCCGGGGAAACCGCCGGCATTCTGGCGCCTTACAAGCGATGGACTAAGATTGATGCCGGAACCATATCCTTTGGCCAGGGAATTTCGGTTTCCGCCCTTCAGCTGATCTCCGCCACATCCGCCATTGCCAATAAGGGCGTGCTCATGAAGCCTTATATTGTTCAAGCCATTACCGATCAAAATGGACAGCTGATAAAAAGCTTTGGCCCCGGGAAAGTGAAACGGGTCATTTCGGAAAAAACCGCCAGGGCCTTAGCCATAATCATGAAAACCGTTATTGCCGAAGGCGGAACCGGGGTCAATGCCGCACTGGAAGGATATTCCGTCTGCGGTAAAACAGGAACCGCCCAGAAAATCGGCGAACAAGGGAAGTACGCCCGAGGGAAATACGTATCGTCTTTTATCGGATTCTTACCTGAAAAAATGGCTAAAGCGGTAATCCTGGTAGTGATTAACGAACCTGAAGAACAACATTACGGGAGCATTGTTGCTGCCCCGGTATTCAAAAAGATCGCCCAAAAAACCCTTAATTATATGAATATACGTCCAAAAAGCAACACCGGCAAATTAATTGTCTCTTTAAAAAGCGAAATAAGAGGATGAAACTTTCGAGTTTATTGAAAACGGTTACGCCTGTGAGCTTTTACGGAACCGGTCCGGATACCGGACAGTTTTCACTGTCACCGGACCCTGAAATCGGTTTCGTCCATTACAGAGCCCAGGATGTTAAGCCGGGGGGATTGTTTGTTGCAATAAACGGCCTTGTCGCAGACGGTCATGACTTTATTGATGAAGCACTGGCAAGGGGGGCATCCGCAATTGTTACCCAGAAACCCGTCGTAAAAAAGTCCATAATCATAGAGGTTAACAACACCAGAAAGGCGCTTGCGGCAATATCGGATCAGTTTTACTCAAGCCCGTCAAAAAAGCTGCAGTTAATCGGAATAACCGGTACCAACGGTAAAACAACCACTGCATTTTTAGTCGAGCATCTCCTTTCAGAGACCGGCATCAAGGTCGGTGTCATTGGAACACTTAATTACCGATATTCCGGTAAAACGTTTCAAAATCCCATGACAACGCCGGAATCTTACGATCTGCAGAAAATTCTGGCTGAAATGCTCAAAAGCGGCATCACCCATGTGGTTATGGAAGTGACTTCCCACGCCATCGACCTTGACAGAGTTTATCATTGCAGATTCAATCTCCTGATTTTTACCAATCTGACCCAGGACCACCTGGATTATCACGGAGATATGAATTCATACTGGTCCTGCAAAAAAAGACTTTTTACACAACTCCCCGATTACGGATCAGCAGAAAACGGGATTTCAGCGGTAATAAATCACAATAATGAACAGGGAAAGGAGCTGATAAAGCTGCTTGAAAAAAGCATTGGAAAACCGTCAGTGCTTTCGGCGGGCTTTTCCAATGGCAACAGTATACGGGCCATGGACATCACCCACGACCTGACCGGCATCACCGGGACCATTGTTACGCCGGCCGGTTCTTTTGGATTCAAATCCTCCCTTGTGGGAAAACACAACCTGGAAAATATTCTCTGTGCCGCAGGAGTCGGTGTTGTGCTCAATCTCACGTTAGATTCCATCAAAAAAGGCATCCAATCGGTTTGCGCAGTGCCCGGTCGTCTTGAATCAATCCCCAACACTATCAATCAATTTATATATGTTGATTACGCTCATACTCCGGATGCTCTTTATAATGTACTGTCCGCGCTAAAATTTTCGGCCACCGGCAGAATAATCTGTGTATTCGGATGCGGCGGCAACCGGGACAAAACCAAACGGCCCCTAATGGGGGAAACCGCAGCAAGACTCTGTGATCTTACCGTAATCACATCGGACAATCCCAGAACAGAGCCGCCTATGGAAATAATTGAACACATCGTCCGGGGGGCAAAGAAAACCGTTTCCAATGTTTATACGCCGGCCGATCTGTCAACGGGTTTCCGGAACAAAGGATATGTTGTGGAACCGGACCGCAAAAAGGCCATAGCACTTGCAATTACGGCGTCCCGGGCGGGCGATATCGTTTTAATTGCGGGTAAGGGGGATGAAACGTATCAGATCATCGGAAACCATACCATTAGTTTTGATGACAGGATTGAGGCAAGAACCGCACTTTCCAAAGTAAAAATTCAAGGTTCAGAGCACCACTCATATGATCATTCCAAACCCGAAATCCGAAATCCCATCCCCTGGACCACTGCTGAAATTCTTGAGGCCACGGGAGGAGACCTTTTATCGGGGGATCTTGAACACTCTTTTTCAGGCATCTCCATCGATTCACGCAGCATATCAATGGACAAGCTCTTTGTTGCCATTAAGGGAGATACCCATGACGGTCATCGTTTTACCGGCCACGTAATTGAGCACGGCGTCAGCGGCATTTTGATAGACAGGACCAAGACCCATATGCTTCCCGGCAAAGAACCCACGGAAAATGGCATGGTGTGTGTAACGGTAAACGACACCATTAGAGCGTTGGGTGACCTTGCCGCGTTTCATCGAAAACGCTCAAGTGCGGCAGTGGTTGCCATAACCGGCTCAAACGGTAAAACCAGCACCCGCAAAATGACGGCAGGGGTGGTATCCAGACGATTTTCTACGCTATCTACTTACGGAAATTTAAACAACCACATCGGGCTTCCCCTTACCCTGCTGAATCTCAACGTTGACCACAAATGGGCGGTGCTGGAACTCGGCATGAACCATCCCGGGGAAATAAAACACCTCGGGGAAATCTGTTCCCCGGATATCGGTGTTATCACAAACATTGGTCCCGCACACCTTGAAGGGTTGGGGTCTCTGGATGCGGTCATGCAAGCCAAGAGAGAACTTTTAGAGGAAATCAAGTCGGATGGAACCGCGGTTTTGAATGCAGACGACCCGAAACTGTTACACCTGGCCCATTCCACCTCCAGGAAGGTTCTGTTTTTCGGACGTTCAAAAAACGCCCGGATAAGAGCTTTATCGGTAAAAGGATCAGAGACCGGTCTGTCTTTTGACTTGGCGCTTGATGAGGAACGCATTGCCGTGGATTTAAAAACTCCGGCCGTTTTCATGATTTCGAACGCACTTGCGGCTTCGGCCGTCGGATATCTGTTGGGGTTAACCGCCGGGGAAATAAAAGACGGCCTTGAAGCGTTTAAACCGGTTACGGGAAGGATGAACATTCTTAAAACCGGCAGGGGAATAACGATCATTGACGATACCTATAATGCCAATCCGGATTCAATGAAAGCAGCCATAAATACGCTTCGATCATTGAAGGGAAATCACACGGGAATTCTGGTTGCCGGCGACATGCTTGAACTTGGAGGGCATGCAGAATCCATGCACCGAAATATCGGCAAAATCGCCGCCGGGTCAAATATCGCCAAACTTTATGTTACCGGTGAGTTCGCCCGAACCGTGGCCGAGGGCGCCATGGACCAAGATATGAATCCCCGTAATATTTTTACCGGAACTAAAGAACAAATCCTGGAAGATATCAAATACCGGATGGGCCCGGGCGACTGGGTTCTTGTAAAAGGATCCAGAGGAATGACCATGGAAACGATTGTCCAGGGACTGTTGGACTGGGAAGGTAACAGAATACCAAATAACAAAAAAACTTAACCATGCTTTATCATCTACTATATCCGCTTCACACATCGTTCTCAGTATTTAATGTATTTCGGTACATTACCTTCCGGACGATCTATGCCAGCCTGACGGCCTTTTTGATCTGTTTTATTCTAGGACCATGGGTGATTCGAAAAATGAGCTATCTGCAGATTGGTCAATATATACAGGAAGACGGTCCGCCGACCCATCATAAAAAGGCGGGGACACCCACTATGGGCGGAACGCTGATCCTTTTTTCCATCATCGTATCCACACTGCTATGGACCAATTTAACCAATTATTACGTCTGGATCGTCCTTTTGGTTACTGTCGGCTACGGCGGTATCGGCTTCATTGACGACTATCTTATGCAAATTAAAAAACGCAATAAAGGGTTAAGTGTTCGAAACAAATTTCTTTTGCAGGCAATTCTGGCCATTGTCACCGGGGTCTTTATTTGCTCATACGCGGGTTTTTCCACCCGGTTAACCATTCCGTTTTTTAAAAATATTTCACCGGATCTCGGAAAAGGATACATCCTGTTTGCCGCCCTTGTCATTATCGCCACATCAAATGCGGTCAATATCACGGACGGCCTTGATGGTCTTGCCATCGGACCTTTTATCATCGCTTCAGCCGCATATATGATCTTTGCTTATGTGGCCGGACATTTCAAAATCGCCAATTACCTGCAGCTCAGATATGTGGCCGGAAGCGGCGAAATAGCCATTTTCTGCGGTGCTATGGCCGGATCAGGTCTGGGGTTTCTGTGGTTCAATTCATACCCCGCACAAATTTTCATGGGCGATGTGGGTTCTCTTGCCCTGGGAGGAGCAATCGGCACCGTGGCGGTTATCACCAAACAGGAAATACTTCTCATTCTGGTGGGCGGGCTTTTTGTCATTGAAACACTATCCGTAATTTTTCAGGTGGGCTTCTTCAAGATAACCAACGGACGCAGGATTTTCAGAATGGCCCCGCTTCACCATCATTTTGAACTTAAAGGATGGCCTGAACCCAAGGTTATTGTACGATTCTGGATCATTGCCATCGCACTGGCATTGCTTGCCATGAGTACGCTGAAACTTAGGTAGACGGTTTCGTAAAAAGCCCAACTTCTTCGTTGTGCTGCATTTCGTAATCATTCAACGTACGAAAAGTACGCCTCATGATTACAAAATTTGCACGCCTTGAATTTGAACTTTTTACGAAACCGTCAAGGTAAGACATAGGTAAAAAAATATTTACCGCAAAGACACAAAGGATAAATGTAGGCGTTCAGGGGTTCAAGGTTCCATTCTCGTCCCCGGGCTGCGTTTGGGATGCGTATTTACGAGAAAAGCGTCAATTTCGTCAGGCCTAATCCAAAATTTGAAGCCAAATTGGCAATTACTTGGGAAAATGAACATTTGTAACGAGGACTTCGGATCTTCAATGCCTTCTTTGTCCTTAACCCTGAACATTTGAACCCTGAACCCGTGAGCGGTTACAATAAAAGATGGATCTTAATCACAAAAATATTCTCATCGTAGGCCTCGGCAAATCAGGTATTGCAGCGGCACGGTTCGCCAAGAAAAAAGGCGCCTTGGTCACGGTAACGGATATGGCCGGTGAAAAAGAGCTGGGCGTTCATGCCGCCATGGCGCATAAACTGGGAGTCATCATGGAACTCGGGAAACACGATATTGAAACCTTTGAACGCGCTGATCTTATCGTGTTAAGCCCCGGCGTTCCCCATACCATCCTGCCCATACAGCGGGCCATGGCAAAAGGGGTTCCCATAGTCGGAGAATTCGAACTTGCTGCAAGATATATCCGGGAACCGGTTATTGGAGTATCCGGCACCAACGGCAAAACCACAACCACCACACTTTTGGGCAGTATGCTCAAAAATTCGGGGGTTAAGGTCTTTGTCGGCGGCAATATCGGCAACCCATTGATCGATTACGCAGACAAAACAGGAACAGCAGATATGGTTGTGGCTGAAGTCAGCAGTTTCCAGCTCGATACCATCGATACCTTCCGACCGCGTGTGGGGGTTCTGCTAAATATCACTGACGATCATCTGGACCGATATCCGGATTTTAAGTCCTATGCCCGGTCAAAAGCCCGGCTTTTTGAAAATCAGCAACACAGCGACATCGCAGTTTTAAACGGGTCCGATCCCACCATCAGTTCGGTAACCAAAGACCTTCACGCCCGAAAACTCCTCTTTTCTCATCAGGAGAATTCTCGGGTTAAAGACAAGGCAAGTGCGATCATCAGCCGGGGGAATTCGTCAACTCCTGCCAACATAACCATTGGCATGAAAGAACACCAAAATATATCCCTGCACCTTTCCGGAACAAACTTTCCGGGCCGGCACAATCTTGAAAATGCCGCCGCAGCCTCATTGGCGGCCCTTGCCGTTGGCGGGACACCCGAAGGAGTGCAATCCGCCCTGAACGATTTCAAGGGGCTTGCCCATCGGATAGAATATGTCGCAACCATAGAAGATGTGCGTTTTTTCGATGATTCAAAGGCAACAAATGTGGATGCGGTAATAAGAGCGCTTGAAACCTTCACAGAACCCATCGTCCTTATCATGGGCGGCCGTGATAAGGGAGGAGATTTTCGCAACCTTTTTGAACCGATTCGACAACACATTAAAAAACTGATCCTCATGGGAGAAGCAAAGGATAAAATAAAATCTGTTCTCAAGGACGCTTGCAGGGAAAGAGTGCAAACCGCATCTTCAATGGAAGCTGCGGTATTTTCGGCATATCATGCGGCATCGCCCGGTGATATTGTGCTGTTATCTCCGGCCTGTTCAAGCTTTGACATGTATAGCAGTTATGCTGAACGCGGAGAATATTTTCGCCGGGTGATCGGCAAGCTTAAACAAGTCAAAAGAAAAAAAGCATGACCAAAACCGATCAAAATAGCCGGAAGGTCGGCGCACAGTCCTTATATTACGATGTCAGGCTGTTGTTCCCGGTTCTTTTCCTGGTGGGGATAGGGATTGTAATGGTGTATAGCGCAAGTTCCGCCCTGGCCTTTAAAAAATTTGGAAGTGAATATTATTTTTTAAAAAAACAATCGCTTTTCGCTCTATTGGGGATCGTCGCTCTAATAAGTTGCAGCCGGTTCCCCTACCGGTTTTTTCGTTCTTTGACATATCCGCTCCTTATTCTGGCTCTAGTTTTTCTTGCGGCAATCCTGATTACCGGACTTGGATATTCGGCGGGAGGGGCAAAACGGTGGTTCCGTCTGGGGAGTTTTTCATTTCAGCCCTCTGAATTTGCCCGTTTTGCTCTGATAATCTATCTTGCTTACTCCATGAACAAAAAAAAGGATGTGCTTAAGAATTTCTATGTGGGGTTTCTGCCGCATATTATGATGCTTTTTATGTTCACCGTTCTGATCATTTTTCAGCCGGACTTCGGTTCAGTGGTTATTCTTGGAGTTCTTACCTGGATTATGCTTTTTGTGGGTGGAGTTCGCCTTTGGTATCTAATAACGTCATTGGTTTTGATACTCCCCGCCGCATATTTTTTTATGATCAGTGCGGATTATCGCCTAAAACGGATCACGAGTTTCCTGGATCCGTGGCAGCATTCCGCAAACGACGGCTACCAGATTGTACATTCCCTCATGGCGTTTGGCACCGGAGGCATATGGGGCGCAGGTATCGGCAACGGTTATCAGAAGCTGTTTTACCTTCCTGAACCCCATACGGATTTTATCTTTTCGGTCATCGGAGAGGAACTCGGCCTTTGGGGGGTCTTGATTATTTTGGCTCTTTATATACTGATCTTATGGAGGGGGATCTCTATTGCCTCAAATTGTTGGGATTCTTTCGGATCGTTTTTAGCAATCGGGCTGACAACGGCAATCGGCCTTCAGGTTTGCGTTAACATGGGAGTTGCCCTCGGACTCCTGCCGACCAAGGGACTTACCCTCCCTTTTTTGAGTTACGGCGGCACATCCCTGTTATTAAATATGGCATACATCGGAATACTGATGAATATCGGAACCGCTAAAAAAGTGCTTAAAAAGCCTAAAGGTTCCAAAACCTAACCCGTGACGAATTCTATATTTTACCTATTCATCACGGATTGAAGTGGGTTCAAATCACAAACGGCAAGCAGAACTTAGGGGCTTTGCCCCAATTGGAATAATGGAATCATGGAGTAATGGAATAATGGGTTTGAAGGAGTTTTTTACAATTAAAATGTTTTACTTCCGCCTTTATCCCCAATATTTTTATCCAGTGAAACTTTTTTCTATTTCACCGGGGCCAACATTCCAGCATTCCATTCTTCCATTCTGATGACACAAACAGGTTGTCATTAACAAACCTGTATTTTCAATAAGTTGTAGAATATTCGAGACGTACAACTATGGCGCAGAATCACAAAAAAAAAGACACGGCAAAAGACGTTCCCTCATTTGGGAAGTCTTCGGATTCTCTGCGCATTGTCATCGCCGGCGGAGGAACCGGCGGCCATCTTTTTCCGGGCATTGCCCTGGCTCAAGAATTTACGGCCAGAAATCCGAATAACAGACTCTTATTTGTCGGTACGGGCAAGCCCTTTGAAACCACAGCATTATCAAAAGTGGGTTTTGCCCATAAACGTATTACATCAGAAGGAATCAAGGGTCGGGGACTTTGGAACCAGACCAGGTCTATCCTGAAAATACCCAAGGGGATATTTGAATCCGTCATGATCTTAAAACAGTTCAGGCCGGATCTGGTCATGGGTGTAGGAGGATATTCCGCAGGTCCTTTGGTTGCCGGAGCATGGCTTTTGGGCATTAAAATAGTTCTTCATGAGCAGAATATTCTGCCGGGAATTACAAACCGGATTTTATCCCGTCTTGCCGACCGGATATATGTTTCGTTTGATGATATTCCCACCGGTTTTAATCCCAGAAAAGTTCTTTATACCGGAAACCCTGTTCGCAGAGAAATTCTGCAGTCTGCAACGAATCAAAAAGTCGGGGAAATTGACGATTCAACGCAACAGCAACCGTTTGCAATCCTGATATTGGGGGGAAGCCAGGGAGCACACAGCATAAACATGGCGCTGTTGGACGCCATAGATAAGATCAAAGATAAACACAGATTTTTCTTTATACATCAGACCGGACTCAATGATGAAACCAGAGTGAAAACTGCATATGAGCGGTATGGTGTGTCCTGCAGAGTTCAGGCGTTTTTCAATGATATGGCCCGGCAATATCAAAACGCCGATCTTGTCATATGCCGGGCAGGAGCAACAACAGTGGCAGAAATTAAAGCAGTTGGAAAGGGCGCTATTTTCATACCGTTTCCTTTTGCTGCGGATAATCACCAGGTTTTTAACGCCCATTCGCTGGAAAACGCCGGTGCCGCCGAAATGATCCTTGAAAAAGATCTCAACGGCAACGCCCTTGCCGAGCGAATTAATTTTTACGCCTCAAGCCCGGATACGCTTCATGAGATGGCATCCCGGACAAGGGCTATGTCCCGTCCGGATGCGGCAGCAGTAATTGTTGATGACTGCTGCAAATTAGTTCGCTTTGCCCCGCCTGCCATTGCAAGGAACGAGCGGGCAGGTCACAATCGGGATAATGGATTCATGGAATGATGGAATAAACCAGGAGCTATAAAAACACATGTTTCTTAAAAAATACCATATCCATTTTGTGGGAATCGGCGGTATCGGGATGAGCGGCATTGCCGAACTCCTCCTCAATATCGGCTACAAGGTATCGGGATCTGACAGCAGTCGTTCAGACATTACCCGGCGACTGGAACGCCTTGGAGGAATTATATTTAAAGGACATTCTGCCGAACAAATCCTCGGGGCGGATGTTGTAGTCACGTCATCGGCTATCGGTCCCGAAAACCCGGAGGTTATCGCCGCCGGTCAGACGTCAATCCCGGTAATACCCAGAGCCGAAATGCTTGCCGAGCTCATGCGGTTAAAGTACAGCGTGGCCATTGCAGGCGCCCACGGTAAAACATCGACCACATCCATTATCGCTTCCGTACTGGGCAAAGGCGGGCTTGATCCCACGGTGGTTATCGGCGGAAAACTCAAAAGCATAGATTCCAATGCACTTCTTGGACAAGGAGACTATATCGTGGCTGAAGCCGATGAAAGCGACGGCTCTTTTCTAAAAATGTCTCCGACCATAGCGGTGGTAACCAATATAGATCGCGAGCATCTCGACTTTTACCGGGATTTGACCGCCATCAAAGAAGTGTTTTTAAGCTTTATCGACAAAATACCTTTTTACGGTCTGGCGGTCCTTTGTCTGGACAATGAGCCGATCCAGGATATTATCCCGAGCATCCAAAAACGGTTTACAACTTATGGGATGAGTACTCAGGCCGATTTCCAGGCCAAAGACGTGGTTTTCGAGGGGCTGAAAAGCAGGTTTCACGTCTATCATCTTGGAACAAAGCTCGGAGAAATCCTTTTGAATCTTCCGGGCCTCCATAATGTGTATAACTCTCTGGCAAGCATCGTCGTGGGAATGGAGCTTGATATTTCATTTGACGTTATAAAATCGGCGCTTCAAACCGTGGAAGGCGTTCAGCGCAGACTCGAAATCAAAGGAGAAAAAAAGGGGGTCACCGTTGTAGACGACTATGGTCATCATCCTACGGAAATCAAAATCACGCTGCAAGCGGCCAGGGAAATCTGGCCCCACCGGCGGGTGGTGGTGGTGTTTCAACCCCACCGCTATTCCAGAACCCAGGCGCTCTTTGATGAATTCACCCGTTCGTTTTATCAGTCGGACCTTCTGGTGGTGCTTCCCATTTATGCAGCCGGGGAACAAAAAATAAATGGCGTAGAAGGCCATGCTCTGTTTGAAGGAATCCGGAGTCATGGCCACAAGGAAGTTGTGTATTTCCAGGATTTCGAAACAGCGGTATCCCATCTGATAAAAATTCTGAGCCCGGAAGATATTCTTTTAACTTTAGGCGCAGGAGATGTTTGGAAAATCGGGGAGATGGTGCTGAAAGAACTTTAAGCAGGAACTTAGGGGCTTCGCCCCATAAGCGCTAAGTTATTTTTTTGCGCCGGAAGGACTGTGGAAGGTTTACTGAAAAAGATGAACATCGAACATCGAACGTCCAACATCGAATGTTGAATGAAAGACAAAAACAAGGGCAAGAATTTCATTAAAAGAACTTAGGGAAACCCAAAGATGGTTAAAACTTATTCAGAAGCTACCAGAACTGGCCTCCGGCCCGGAGGGCTGAAAAGAAAAAGAACTAATCATTCAAAGTTGGACATCGGATTTTTGAAAACAAATGTAATTAAATTGCGGAGCGAAGCGACATCATTATTCGATGTTCAACGTTGGACGTTCGATGTTCGATGTTCAGTCTGTTCGATGTTCGATGTTCAAATTGTTGCGTCTGAGATTACGACTAAACCTTCATATCACGTTGAAATTACGTATACAGGTCAGGAGTTCTGAAATTATGGC
>Ga0208279_1000746_pt1 | contig 22547 bp, 18 predicted proteins | sample AntAceMetag02UKM_FD_184766 | JGI IMG/M metagenome (GOLD analysis project Ga0208279, IMG submission 184766) | Saline lake microbial communities from Ace Lake, Antarctica - Antarctic Ace Lake Metagenome 02UKM (SPAdes) (version 2) | ecosystem: Environmental > Aquatic > Non-marine Saline and... | reverse complement strand
CCGCGCCGCCCAGGTAGCCGCCAGTGCGCATGTCGGCCACGCCGGGGATGTACCCCGCCAGCACCGGCGTGCCGGGCCGCACCAGTTGGCTGAGCACGATGCCACTCAGTTGCTCGGCGTTGAGCTGCGTGAGCGTTCCCGCCAGCGTCACCGGCGAGGTGGAGCCGGCCATCGGCGCCGAGGAGAGGGCCACCGGCAAGCCGTGTTTGCACCACTCGATGAGGATATCGGTCACGCTCGTGTCCAGGTGCAGCGGGCTGACCATCCAACTGGTGATGGCGGAGATAAATGGCCGCTCCCGCAGCGCTTCCGACCCCCCGGCGATCATCGCCCCCATCTCGATGACCTGCAGCGCTCCTTCGATGGACCCGACGCCGCCCATGATATGCCTGGTGCTGTGGGTCAGGCAGGTGTAAAAGCGGTTGATGGGCACGTCCTCGTCAGGGACGTCGGTGGGGTGCAGAGGAATGACGATGAAGTCGCAGTGCTGCAGCGCGTCGGCCAGCCGGGCCAGGTCGGCCAGGTCCCGCAGGGTGGACGGACGGACGGTGTCGGCGCCGGGATCGAGGACCATCGTCGGCGAGCCGCCGGTTCCAGCGTAGACCCGTTTGTCCTCCAGCACCACGTCCTGCTCGGGATCGCGGCCGGCCAGCAGCACCCTCGCAGGGACCGTTTCCAGGGCCTTCTCGATCATCTCCTGGGTGATGTGTACGCGGTTGCCGTCCACCCACGCTCCGCCCTGCCGGTAGAGCGCCAGCGCCTCCTCGTTCTCCACGTGAATGCCCGTGTGCTCCAGCACCGTCAGCGACGCCTGGTGGATTTGCCTGATCTGCTCCTCGGTCAAGGGCTGATATTGGCCGCCCTCTGGCCCTGGTCGCGCCATTTCACCATCCTACCCAAGCACGTGTTGCGTATTGCGCGTTCCGTCATGCACCATGCAATACGCAACACGCAACACGTCCCCACGCATCACGTTTCACGCTTTTTGAGCACCTCGGCAATCACTTTCTCCGCCTCCTCTGGCAACGGTGGTACCTCGTGCTCGGCCAGGACCTGCCGGGCGCGCTCGTTGGCGCGGGCGGTCATGTCCTTGCTTCCCTTTTGTACCCAGCGGTCGTAGCGTATGCGGTCTATCAAGACCGGCCGCCACTGGGCCCATTTCCAGTTATCCAGCGTGTGATCGTCGGCCAGGAAGCCGCCGCCGGGCCTGGCGCGGTGGATCGTTTCGCGGGCCAGCGTGCGCTCGCTGACCTCCACGCCGCCCATAATGTAGCGCACCTCGCGGATGATCTCGTCGGCCACGACCAGCATCTCCATCGAGGAGGTGGTGCCATATTCGATGTACCCCACGTCATGCACCAGGTTGCAGCGGGTCAGGAAGGCGGTCATGATCGAGACCGTGGCCTCGATGCCCGCCTGGGCATCCACCACCTTGCTGTCGGTGGCGCCAGCAGCACCCCACACAGGCAGGTCGTAATAGCGGGCGATGTCGCTACAGGCGGCCATGCCCATCGGCCACTCAGGAGCGCCGTAGCTGACGATGGCCGATTTCATGTCCAGCGCAGCAGTGTTCATGCCGTACAGGAAGGGCGTGCCCGGTCGCACTAACTGGGTGAGCACCAGCCCGGCCAGGCACTCGGCGTTGCCCAGGGCCAGCGCTCCGGCCAGGGTGATCGGCCCGCCGCCGCCGGTGTTGGGCGAGGGTGGATAGGTGACGGGGATGGATTTTTGGGCACAGAACAGCAGCTTGTCCACCGACTCGTCGTTGTAAAGCAGCGGTGAGATGGACTCGGCGTAGAGCATCATGAAGGGCTTTTCGCGCAGTTCCGTCTCGCCGCCGGCCACCGCGCAGGCGATGTGGTAAATGTCTTCCATATCTGCCCGCTCCCTGGCCGTGTAGACGTTGGGCTTGACCGAGCCCCGGATCATGCTGATGAAGCTGTGGAGATAGTGATCCAGGGTCGGCACGTCCGAGGGGGTGCCCATGGACATGATAAAATCCATCTGCTGCAGGCCGTCGCACAGATGGGCGACACGCCGGACGTCCTCGGCGGTGGCCTCGTGCCGCTCGCCGCTCTCCAGATCGATGGTGAAGGGGCAATCGGAGCCAGGCCCAAAGAACACTTTGCCTTCTTCGAGGGGCATGGTCAATGCGCCCAACCGATTGTACATGGGGATACGCGAGGAGGCCGAAGCGATGGCCTCCATCACCAGGTGCTCAGGGATCTTGATCCGCCCGCCGGATTCCCAGGCTCCGGCGTCGAGCAGCAGCTCACGCCCGGCCTCGTTCTTCATCACGATGCCTGTCCCGGACAGGATGTCCAGGCTGGTGTGGTGGATGGCTTGAATCTGTTCGTCCGAGAGCATCCGGATCGTGGGATGCAGCGTTTCCACGGGAATCTGTTCAGTCACTGGGAATCTCCTCCGAAAAACCTGGAATCGTCAGCGGATTGAGCGGATCAAGCTGATTCTGTTTCATTTTCGCCCGCTTCATCTGCTTGGTCTGCTGATGGTTTTTGACCGTTTTCAGTAGAGTCGTAAAGCGTGAAATGTGACGATCACGTTTTACCTTTTACGCCAGGCTACGTGCCACCTCCACGGCGGTGGCCGCATCCGGCGTGTAGGCATCGGCCCCGATCTGCTCGGCAAAGGCCACCGTCACCGGCGCGCCGCCGACCATGATCTTGAGCGTGTCGCGCAGCCCCGCCTCCTGTAGTGCCTCGATAGTTGCCTTCATCCCAGGCATGGTCGTCGTCAGCAGCGCCCACATGCCTACGAGCTGGGGCTGATGCTCCTGCACCGCGGCCACGAATGTCTCCGGCTTGACGTCGGTGCCCAGGTCAATAATCTCAAAACCTGCTCCCTCCAGCATCATCTTGACCAGGTTCTTGCCGATGTCGTGCAGGTCCCCCTGCACGGTGCCGATGAGGTACTTGCCCGCCGAGGGGGCGAGGCTATAGACCCAGTGACCCGCCCAGCGCGACTATCTCGCCAGGAGCTTGTCGGCCGCGGTCCGTACGGTCGAAATCGTGATCGAAGCTCACAATCACCAGCCCGGATTCCTCGGCCGCCACGTACTGATAGGCATCGTCGAAATCCAGGTTGAAACGATCCATCACCAGCACTAGAAGACGCATGCTTTCAGGCGGAACGGACACCAGCGTCACTCCGCCTTGCAGGAAGAGGTCGTCTACGAACTGGGGGAACACAGCTCGCTGCGCCAGTCGGTCCAAGATGACCCCGATTGAATGGAGCGTGAAGTCGGATACCGCCAACTCATCGGGTGCGATCTCGGTCAGGAACTGGCCAACTTCCTCGGACCGCTCTTGGTCGAGAAGGCGCTCAAGCCAGACGTTGGTGTCCACGAGGTACATCAATCACCTCGCCACCGCAAGGCTTGGTGCTGGAGTTTAAGGGATGTGTACTCCTGACGGTGGTCGCGAAGAGCTCCCGCCCAGTCTTGTCGCAGTGTTCTACTGGCACGGAGACTCCGTTTCGCGAGCAGAAACTCGATGAAGTCACGTATCTCGGCGCGCAAGTCCGGCGGGACTTCGCGCACCAGTTCCTCAAGCGGTTTCGCTATCGCACTCATGGGACATTGGCTCCTGTCCTGTCGAACTGTGCGGCTATCACATCACCCCTCGCCTCAATCTTGGCGTATTATACTCATGTCGGCACGCTGTGTCAACCTACCGGACAGGCCGAGATTGGGAGAGCAGCCACGCAGTGCTGTGGATCGTGTTCTCAGTGCTTGGCCAGTTCGGCGATCAGTTGAGCGTTTTCCTGAATGGCCTGCTCCAACGACGCTCGGAACTCGTCGCCTGATGCCTTGCGCTGGACGTGCTCACGGATGGCCTCGCGGATGACGTCGGTGATAGCACGATCTTCCACAAAGGCCAGCGTACGCAACCGCTCGTATTCGTTTTCCTTCAGCCTTAGTGTCATTGCCTTCACAGAAACACCTCTGTATGGTATCTTGGTATCAAGATACCACGAGAAACCCTGGATGTCAAATCATCGGCAGCGGAGGCACACGCCCATAACGGGGACGACACTCTGATCGTGCCCTGGTGTGGATTGGGGCAGCGTGCAAAGATGGTACTCAATCTGGCTGCTGAGAGCAGCGTCGAGGCTATGGGGGAGGTTCGGTGGGTGGGGCTAACAGAAGAGCAAGCAACGCTTGCGTTGCTTGCTCTCTGCACGCTTGACATAATGGCCCATACGGGGATCGAACCCGTGTTTCCGGCTTGAGAGGCCGACGTCCTAGGCCACTAGACGAATGGGCCTTCTAGGATGTGTCGATTATAGGTGCGGTGGCTTAGTTTGTCAAATCGCTCTTGAGCTCCCTGCTGCACACGCCTTCAGTGCTTGCCGTCAGCCCCGCTCCGTGATATAATCGAGCCATCGGAGGCAATGGATGGACGCTTTCAAGATCCTGCTCACCGGCCGCCCTGGCGTGGGCAAGACGACAGTCATCGAACGCACGCTGGCGCTGCTAGACCGCCCGCGGGCCAGCGGTTTCTACACTGGCGAACTGCGCGGCCCCCGCGGCCGGTTGGGCTTCGAAGCGGTGACGCTGGACGGGCGTAAGCAGGTGCTGGCGCACGTGGACTTCTCCAGCCGCCAGCGGGTGAGCAAGTACGGGGTGGACGTGGCCGGTTTCGAGCGGGAGATCGTGCCCAGCATTGATCCCGCTGCCCTGCTGAACGCTGACCTCATCGTGGTTGATGAGATCGGCAAGATGGAGTGTTTCTCACCGTGCTTTCGGGAGGCGGTGCGGCGGGCGCTGGACAGTCCGTTGCCGCTGCTGGGCACCATCCCTAAGGGCGGCGGTGGGTTCTTTGCCGAGGTGAGAGCCAGGCCCAATGTGGAGTTGGTCGAGGTGACACTGCCGAACCGCGAGCGGCTGCCAGTGTTGCCTGCAGCGCGGCTATCTCAGTCAGCGGAAGAGCGGAAGAAGCGGAAAGGGGAGGTGAAATCATGAAAATCGTACTCGACGCTATGGGCGGCGATCATGCCCCGCAGTTGGTCGTGGATGGAGCTGTGCAAGCCGCCCGCGAATGGGGCACCGAGATCATCCTCGTAGGACAGGAGGAGGTTGTGCGGGCTGAGCTGGCCAAGCACGACACGACAGGCTTGTCCTTGTCCGTCGTCCACGCCTCCCAGGTGGTGACGATGGAAGATCACACCATGGCCGTGAAACGCAAGAAGGACTCCTCCTTGGTAGTGGGGATGCGCTTGGTCAAGGAAGGGCAGGCGGACGGTTTCGCCTCCGCCGGCAACTCGGGGGCGGTGCTGGCGGCGGCCATCTTCGGACTGGGACGCATTCGGGGAATCGCCCGCCCGGCGCTGGCCAGCGTCTACGCCGCCGCGCCGGGGCCGTGCCTATTGCTCGACATCGGCGCCAACGCCGATTGCAGGCCGGAGTACTTGCTGCAGTTCGCCATAATGGGTGATGCCTATGCTCGCAAGCTCCTGGGCATTGAGCGGCCGCGCATCGGCATCGTCTCCAACGGCGAGGAGGAAGACAAGGGCTCCATGCTGGTGCGGGAAACGTACCCACTGCTCAAGGCCAGCGATCTCAACTTCGTCGGCAACGTGGAAGGGAAGGACATCGGCCGTGGCCTGGCTGACGTGGTGGTTACCGACGGGATGACGGGCAACGTGATCATCAAGCTGACCGAAGGCTTGGTGTCGTTCCTGGCCCGTTTCCTCAAGCGGCAGTTCACCGGCGGCTGGCTGAGCAAGCTGGCGCTGATGCTGATGATCCCCGGCCTGATCGTCGCGCTGCCTGGGCTGGTGCTGATGCTGCCGGCCGTAGGGGAGCTGCGCCGGCGGATGGACTGGCGGGAGTTCGGCGGCGCGCCGCTGCTGGGTGTGGACGGCGTGGCAATCATCGGCCACGGACGCAGCGATGCCAAGGCCATCAAGAACATGATCCGGGCTGCTCAGACCGCCGTGCAGCAGGACGTGGTGGGGACGATCAAGGAGGAACTGGCGCGGCGGGGGATGGATCGCAGGGGTTCGGCGGCGTAGGAGAGGAGGTTTGGTCCGCGCCGGAACAAGGAGCATCCCGGCGTACTATGAAGGAGAAGATGATGCCACCTCACATCGTCGTGGTGGGTAGCCTCAACATGGATCTGGTGATCCGTACTCCGCGCTTTCCCGGTCCTGGCGAGACCATCATCGGCAGCGCGTTCCACACTATTCCCGGGGGCAAGGGGGCCAACCAGGCGGTGGCGGCGGCCAAGCTGGGCGCGCAGGTGACCATGGTCGGCCGTGTGGGAGATGACGCCTTCGGCGCCCAGCAGATCGCTAACCTGTCCCAACTGGGCATCGACGTGTCCCACATCCAGCGCGACCTGAAGGCAGCGACCGGAGTGGCGCTCATCGCTCTGGACGAGCAGGGGCAGAACTCCATCATCCTCGCTCCTGGGGCCAACATGCGGTTGACGTTGGCTGATCTGGAGGCTGCAGAGAATGCCCTCGCCTCGGCAGCCATCCTGGTGCTGCAACTGGAGATTCCCCAGAAGGTGGTGGAGCAGGCGATCAAAGTGGCGCGTGCCCACGGCGTGATTGTCCTCCTGAACCCGGCCCCCGCCCGGAGACTTCCCCCTACGCTCTTGAGTCAGGTGGATGTCCTCATCCCCAACGAGAGCGAGACGGCCCTGCTGACCGGAACCGAGGTAAACGACATCGAGTCGGCCCGGCGGGCGGCAGCGAAGCTCAGGGCCGCGGGAGTGGGCACAGTCATTCTGACACTTGGAGGGCGAGGCGCTCTCCTGCTTGAGGGGCAGAAGGCGACCCATGTTCCTGGCTACCGGGTACACGTGGTGGATACCACGGCGGCGGGAGACGCTTTCGTGGGTGGGTTCGCCGTAGCGCTAGCTGAGGGCCAGGATCTCGCCCAGGCGGTCCGTCTTGCCAACGCTGCCGGTGCGCTCGCCGTCACCAAGCTAGGCGCCCAGCCTTCCCTGCCCACCCGTTCGGAGGTGGAAGCTTTCCTTCGCAACCGGCAGGAAAGAGCTGGCGATGCGCAATGATGCGGACAAAGGCATTGGCCGATGGAGCCAGCAGACGTCACGTCTGCTGGCTCTTTTTGCATTGAGACTGAGGAGGAACAGACACGTGGCCATGAGCCTATCCAACGCAGGGAACCTTTGCTCCAGTGTGTTCGTCTACATATCCAGAAACCGGAGAGTGACTTGGGGCGTGTTACATGGAACCCCGAACTCCGAACACACAACGCAAGGGAGGAGAAGCGATGAAGAGACCACCGATGATCATTCTGCTTGTCGTGCTGCTGTTGGCGCTGGCACTGCCCGTCCACGCCGACGGTATCATCATCCCCCAACCGCCCCCGCCGGACCAACCGACGTTCCGTGGCTTCCCGCTGACCATCAAGTACCATCGCGTCACGGTTACCATTGAGGATCAGGTGGCCACGACGCATGTGGACCAGGTCTTCATCAACGATGCCAGATTCGCTGTGGAGGGCACCTACATCTTCCCCCTGCCGGAGGGAGCCACCATCTCTGAGTTCGCCATGTGGGTGGAGGGGGAGAAGTTCGAGGGCAAGCTCCTGACCAAGGAGGAAGCGCGGGCCATCTACGAGTCGTACGTGCGGAGGCAGCGTGACCCGGCGCTGCTGGAGTACGTGGGCCGCGGCGCGTTCCAGGCCAGCATTTTCCCCATCCCACCCGGCGAGGAGCGGCGCATTGAGCTTACCTACAGTGAGGTCCTCACGTTGGATGAGGGGCTGGTGCGCTACCGCTATCCGCTGGACACCGAGCGTTTCTCCCACCGTCCTATCGAGGACGTCTCCATCAGCATAGACATCACCTCGAAAGAGGCCCTGAAGGCCATCTACTCTCCCAGCCATGCGATCGCCGTGGAGCGCCAGGGAGACTACCGCGCCCGCGTCGGCTACGAGGAGAGCGACGTCCTGCCCGACCGCGACTTTGAACTCTACTTCAGCGTGGCCGAGGAGGAGATCGGCCTCAACCTGCTGAGCTACAAGCCGGAGGACGAGGATGGCTTCTTCCTTATGCTGGTGGCTCCCAAGGTGGAGATCGAGCAGGCGGAGGTGGTGGCCAAGGACGTGATGCTGGTGCTGGACACCTCGGGCAGCATGCGGGGCGAGAAGATCCAGCAAGCCAAGGCGGCGCTCGATTTCGTGCTCGACCACCTGCAGGGAGAGGATCGCTTCAACATCATCTCTTTCAGCACTGGCGTGCGGCAGTATGCTTACCGGTTGCAGCCGGCCAGCGAGCGGGAGGAGGCGCACGCCTGGGTGAAGCAGCTCGATGCTGTCGGCGGCACGGACATCAACCGTGCCCTGCTGGAAACGCTGGCACAGGTAGACCCTGATCGTCCGGCCATGGTCATCTTCCTCACCGACGGCCTACCCACGGAGGGAGTGACTGAGCCGGAGATGATCATGGCCAACGTGGCCCGCGAGGCGGGGAAGAACGTGCGTCTCTTCACCTTCGGGGTGGGACACGACGTGAACACCGTCCTGCTGGATGGCATTTCACAGGCGCACCGCGGGGCCAGTAGCTACGTGACCCCCGGCCAGTCCATCGAGGAGGAGGTCTCCGGCTTCTATGCCAAGGTCAGCACGCCGCTGCTTGCCGACCTGGAGCTGGACTTCGGCGGCGTGCATGTGGATGACATCTATCCCTATCCGCTGCCTGATCTCTTCGCCGGCACGCAGCTTGTGATCGTGGGACGTTACCGCAAAGGCGGCCCGACTGCGCTCAGGCTCCGAGGTGAGATCAATCAGAAGCCGCAGACCTTCACCTACGAGGACCTCACCTTTCGCCGCGATGGAGGCGAGCCCTTCATCGCCCGGCTGTGGGCCACGCGCAAGATTGGCTACCTTCTGGATCAGATCCGGTTGCACGGCAAGGATCCCGAACTGGTGGACGAGGTGGTGAGCCTGTCGCTGCGCTATGGCATCGCCACGCCCTACACCTCGTTCCTGGTGGAGGAACCGCAGGCGCTGCCACTGGCGCAGGCCCCTGGACAGCCAAGAGTTATCGAGACGGTGGTGGTGGAAGTAGAGAAGGTGGTAGAGAAGGCCATGGAAGCGCCAGCGCTGGGCGCTTCGGGCGCCGAGGCGGTGGCCGACGCCGGCGTGCGGAAGGAGCTGCGCTCTGCAGCGCGGGCACCGGTCGAGGAGGCCAAGGCCGTGCGCCACGCTGGCGAGCGCACCTTCGTCTACCGCAGCGGCGTCTGGGTGGACACAGCCTTTGATGTCAATACGATGCAGGCCACAGAGGTTCCCTTCGGCAGCTCGCGCTACTTCGAGCTGGCCGCGGACTCGGAGGTAGCAGGCTATCTGGCGCTGGGTTCGCAGGTGATCTTCGTCTTCGAGGGACAGGCGTACCAGATCACGCCCTCCGAGGAGATGGAACTGGAGGCGCAGGCCACGCAGCCAGCGGTGCAGCCAACCGTGGAGCAGCCCCAGCCTCCCGATGCAAGTGGCTTCCTGGCCGCGCTCCTGGCCTGGCTCCAGGATCTGCGGCAGGCATTGACCCAAGACACGCCGTGAGTGCATGAACCACGGATTCCATACGCTGCGTGCAGAGGGGAGCAATCGGTGAAATCCGTGTAGTCAGCAGTTCCTATCGCCAGAGCCCGCTTCCATGTCTCATAGGGAGCGGGCTCTTCAGTTGCCCAACTGGCCCTTACGGTGTACAATCGGAGGAAACAAGTAGACAAGTACACAGGTACACAAGGGACAACATAAGTGCTCTCCCGGTTCTCCCTTGTCTACTTGTTTACTTGTATCCTTGTCTACTTACCAAAGGAGCGCCCCCATGAGCGACGAAACGACCAACGAAGCGGCCCTGGTCGAGTATCACCCCACCATCAGAGACTTGCCCGTGGGCGAGCGGCCGCGCGAGCGGCTGGAGCACTACGGCGCGGGTGCGCTCTCCACGTTGGAACTCATCGCCATCCTCCTGCGCAGCGGCGTGACTGGCGAGAGTGTCCTGCATCTGGCGGAGCGGTTGCTGGTGCGCTACGGCGGGCTCACGGGCCTGGCGCAGGCAGGCTTCGTCGAGCTTCAGCAGGAGAAGGGCATCGGTCCGGCCAAAGTGACCCAGATCAAGGCAGCGTTGGAGCTGGGGCGGCGCTTGTTGGTCGCGTCCCCCCATGAGCGGCCCCAGATCAAGTCTCCCGCCGACGCGGCCAACTTGCTGATGCTGGAAATGGGCTTGCTGCAGCAGGAGCAACTGAGGGTTATGCTGCTCGACACCCGCAACCGTGTGTTGGCCACGCACAAGATGTACGTGGGTAATCTCAACACCAGCGTGGTACGGGTGGGGGAGATCTTCCGCGAGGCCATCAAGGCCAACTCGGCGGCACTCATCGTCGTGCACAACCATCCCTCTGGCGATCCCACACCGTCACCCGAAGATGTGGCCGTGACCGAACAGATCGTGCAGGCGGGGCGGCTGCTGAACATTGAGGTGCTGGATCACCTGATTATCGGCCAACAGCGCTTCGTTAGCCTCAAAGAGCGCGGGCTGGGATTTGGGTAAGGGGGCACTGATGTCATCTTGGATCATCGTTCCACTCGTCGTGCTGGCGCTGCCGCTGTTGCTGGTGGCGGCCATCGTCGTCTTGCTGCACCGGCCACTGCCCAAAACCAGTGGCACGCTGCGTGCCGAGGGGCTGAAGGAGCAGGTGGAGGTCATCCGTGATCGCTGGGGCGTGCCGCACATCACCGCCCGCAACGTCGAAGACCTCTTCTTCGCCCAGGGCTACGTGCATGCCCAGGACCGGCTCTGGCAGATGGAGCTGCAGCGCCGCTTCCCCAGCGGCCGCTTGGCGGAGGTCTTCGGCGAGGTGGCATTGGAGGCTGACCGCTTCATGCGCACCATCGGCCTGCGTCGCGCCGCCGAGGCGGAGTTCGCTGGTGTTGATGATGAGGAGCGGCGCGTGCTCGAAGCCTACGCCCGCGGCGTGAACGGTTTCATCGAGACGCACCGCAGCCGCTTGCCGGTGGAGTTCACCTTCCTCCGCTTCCGCCCTGAACCCTGGACGCCAACCGACAGCGTGGCTTGCATGAAAGTCATGGCCTGGGACCTCTCCGCCAACTGGAAGTCGGAGTTGCTGCGAGCACGGCTGGTTGCCAAACTCGGTCCGGAGCGGGCGGCGACGCTGGAGTTGCCGGTACATCCCGACACCCCCGCTATCGTCCACGGGCCTGAGACGAAGGGGGCATCGCCTGCCGTGGCCTCTGCACAGTCACGTCAGCCAGAAGCCTTGCAGGCAGCCTACCGGCAATGCGCCGAGCATCTCGCTGCAGCGTTGCTCGCTTCGTCTCCCCTCCCGCCTTCCCCTTCCCCCGTCTCTGGCCTGGAGAGCGGTGGCAGCAACAACTGGGTGGTGGATGGCAGCCGCTCGGCCGGTGGCGCGCCGCTGCTGGCCAACGACGTCCATCTGTCGCTGAGCATCCCTTCGGTCTGGTACGAATGTCACCTGATGGGCGGCGGCGAGAACAAGCATAATGTAGCTGGCGTCTCCTTCCCCGGCATTCCCAGCGTGGTCATCGGCCACAACGAGCACGTTGCCTGGGGGATGACCACTGCCTGGCAGGACGTGCAGGACCTCTACATCGAGCGCTTCAATCCAGAAAACCCGCGGCAATACGAGTTCCAGGGACAATGGCAAGAAGCGCAGGTCGTGCGGGAGGAGATAGAGGTCAAGGGGCAGCGGGAACCGGTGGTGGAGGAAGTGCTTCTGACCCGACATGGCCCGATCATCAGCACGCTGGTGGGCGAAGAGCTGCCTCTGGCGCTGCGCTGGACGGCACTGGAGCCGGGGCACATGCTGCGCTGTACGTTGAACTACAATCGGGCTCGGAACTGGGACGAATTCACCGCCGCGCTGCGGGATTGGTCGTGCCCGCCGCACAACTTCGTCTACGCCGACGCGGAGGGCAACATTGGCTTCTACCAGCCAGGTTGGGCGCCGCAGCGGGCTCGGGGCTTTGGCATGGCGCCGGTTCCCGGCTGGAGCGGCGAATACGAGTGGCTCGGCTACCTGCCATTCGAAGAGCTGCCACACGCCTACAACCCGCCGGAGGGCTGGCTGGCCTCGGCCAATAACAAGGTCATGGATGAACGCTATCCGCATTTCATCGGCGCGGATTGGGAGCACAGCCTGCGGGCGCAGCGCATTGTCGAACTGCTGCATTCCCGGGAAAAGCACTCGGTCGCCGACTTCCTGACCATGCAACTGGATGATCTCAACCCGGTAGCGCGGCAGGTGCAGCCAGTGCTGGCGGCGGTGGAGCCCGATGGCGAATTGTCTCGCCGGGCCGTGGAGATCATCCGCGAGTGGGACTGCCGCATGGCCGCCGACAGCGTGGCAGCCAGCATCTACGAGACCTGGCTGCACTGCTTCCTGCACCGCGTTTTCGATGAGCCTCTGGGCGATCTGGCAGACGCGGTCGTCGGTTGCAGCATCGTGCCCTTGAGCGATATGGGCCCCTTAGGCAAGCGCGCCGCGCTGCTCCTACTCAGCCTGCTGACCGACGAGCCGCTCTCTACCTGGTTGGTGACAGCAGCACCGCAAGCGGCCGACCCGCGGAGGGAACTGCTGCGCCAGGCGCTGGACGAGGCGCTCAAGCTGTTGCGGCAGGAACTGGGAGAGGATATGGAGGATTGGCTGTGGGGACGGCTGCATCAGGCGGCTTTCAATCACCCGTTGGGCAGCATCAAGCCGCTAGGCCGGCTGTTCAGCCGCGGGCCTTTCCCGTTGGGGGGCAATCAGGACACCTTGCTGCGGTCGGTGTTCGCCCCTCGCTTCCCCTTCAGCCCGGTCACTGTCTGCGACTCTTTGCGGTTGGTCTGCGACCCTGCTGACTGGCGGCGGTCGGTGATCGTCACCTCCAGCGGTCAGTCGGGCCATCCCGCCAGCGGCCACTACGCTGACCAGATCCCACTCTGGTTGGAGGGCGCCTGCCGGCCCATGCTCTGGGAGCGGGCGGACATCGAACAGGAGGCGGAAGCACGGCTGATCTTGGTGCCGTGAGCGTCGGGGGCGAGCGGACATTGAGCAGGGGGCCGAGGAGCCGCTGCTGCTGGCGCCGTGAGCGTAGGGGCGAGCGGCCGCTCGCCCCTACCGCTGTTCACTGTTCAATCCATTCCACCTCGGCCCGCAACCCCTCTTCCAGGCTCACCTGCGGCTGGAAGCCCAGTTCGGCGCGGGCACGGCTGGTGTCTGCCCAGGTGTCTCGCACGTCGCCATGCTGCAACGGACGATACACGATCTGCGCCGCCACGCCGGTGATTCGCTCCAGCATGCAGATGGTCTCGTTCACCGTCACCCGCGAGCCGCCGCCGATGTTGTAGACCCTGCCATCGTCCCCTTGTTGCATGGCCAGCAAGTTGGCCTGCACCGCATCACTGACGAAGGTGAAATCTCGGGTCTGCTCGCCATCACCGTAGATCTGCAGCGACTGTCCGCTCAACATGGCTGTGGCAAAACGGCGAAAAGCCATGTCGGGCCGCTGGCGAGGGCCGTAGACGGTGAAATAGCGCAGACTGACGGTCGGCAACCCGAAGTTGCGGTGGTAGAGAGCGCATAGATGCTCGGCGGCCAGCTTGGTCACCCCGTAGGGGGAGTAGGGTCGTGGCAGGCAATCCTCTCGCACCGGCAGTTCCCTCACGTTTCCGTACACGGAGGATGAAGAGGCAAAGACGAAGCGGCGTAGCTCATGCCCAACGTCCTTGACTGCTTCCAGCAGCCGCTGCGTGGCCAGCACGTTGTGTTGCACGTACAGCTCGAACTCCGTGCCCCAGGAGGCGCGCACGCCCGGCTGGGCCGCCTGGTGGAAGATGTAGGCCACCCCGCTCAGCAGGGGCCTCAGATCCGCTAAGCGCAGGTCGAGAGGGAAAAAGCGGAAGCCAGGCGACGGACTCAACCGCTGCAGGTTGGCCTCCTTCAACGAGCGTGGGTAGTGATCGGTGAAACAGTCCACACCGAAAACATCGTACCCCTCGGCCAACAACCGCTCCGCCAAGTGAGAGCCGATGAAGCCGGCTACGCCGGTGACCAGACAGGTGTCCATGATGTCCTCCTGAGTGCCTGTCTCAAGGTGCAACGCACTTGCCAACTGCGTTGCACCTCAAAAGCCCAGCCTTTCCCGCACCACGTAGATTGGCTTGTTCTGGCTCTCGTGGTAGGTGCGCACCACCAGTTCCCCGAGCAGCCCCATGCTGATCATTTGTACGCCCACGATCATCAGGAGTACGGCCAACGTGAGCAGCGGCCTGTTGCCAATGTCTTCTTTGAGCACTAGCTTGACGTAACTCAAGTAGAGGCCCAGCGCGCTGCCAGCACCCACTGCCAGCATGCCCAGTCCGCCGAAGACGTGGATGGGGCGGGTGGCGTAGCTGAGCAGGAAGCGCACCGTCAACAGGTCTAGGAACACCTTGACTGTGCGCGTCACAGTGCCGTACTTGGATTGGCCAAACGATCTCGGCCGGTGGTTCACCGGAATCTCGGCTATGCTGACTCCCATCCAACTGGCGATGGCGGGGATGAAGCGGTGCAGCTCGCCGTAGAGGCGGATGTTCTTGACTACCTCGCGGCGATAGACTTTCAGCGAGCAGCCGTAGTCGTGTAGCCGCACGCCGGTGACACGCGAGATGAGCCAGTTGGCGACCTGGGAGGGCAAGCGGCGGTGAAAGGGGTCCCGTCGCTTGACCCGCCAGCCGCTGACCACGTCGTAGCCTTCGTTTGCCTTGGTCAGTAGCCGGGGGATGTCGGCGGGGTCGTTCTGCAAATCCGCGTCCAGCGTGACGATGACGTCACCTTGCGCGGCGTCGAAGCCTGCGGCGAAGGCGGCGGTCTGCCCGAAGTTGCGCCGGAAGCGGATGACTTTCAGGCGCGGATCGAGCCTATGCAACCGCTGCAGGTGATCGAAGCTGCTGTCGCTGCTGCCGTCGTCCACGACGATGATCTCATACGGGTGTCCGGTAGCCTCCAAAGTGGCCGTGAGCTCTTCGTAGAGCTGCGGCACGCTTTCTTCTTCGTTGTAGAGGGGAATGACGACGGAAATCACAAGGACAGGCTCCAGATTTCAGAGTTCATAGCGCATCATAGCGCACGGGATTGTACCATAATCCGGCTAAGGCGCAAGCATGGGCCTCAGCAGATCGCGAATCCAGGGCAGAGACGGCCCCCAACCGCAGATAGGCTGTTCGACGGGGCCTGTCCTGGGCTTAGTCGAAGGGCTCACAACGGGGCGTTGACCATCCGCGTTTGGGGTGGGCGTGCATTGCCCTGTTGGCGAGAATCTGATACAATAGGCGGCGATGAACCACACTACTACTCACCGTGATCGTCTGTACGTCATCGCTGCCGTCCTGCTGATTCTGTTCATAGCCGCGTTCTTCCGGCTGTGGCGGATCGGCAGCACACCGCCGGGGCTGTTCGGCGACGAGGCGGTGAACGGGCTGGACGCGTTGGACGTGTTGGCCGGCCGCGGCCGAGTCTTCTTCCCCGCCAACTACGGCCGCGAGGGGCTGCATATGTTCATCATCGCCGCCTTCTTTCGGCTGCTGGACGTGACGCCCTTGGCCATTCGTCTGCCCTCGGTCCTCGCCGGCATTCTCACCGCGCTGGTCACTTACTGGTTGGGCCGTGAGCTCTTCACCTTCGCTGACGAGGATCTCAAGCCGACGGTGCCGTTGTTGGCCGCGCTGTGGCTGGCAACCGCCTACTGGCACGTGCACTTCAGCCGCTTCGGCATCCGGGGTGTGTTCACACCGCTGTGCGGCGCTCTGTCCTTCGCCGCCTTCTGGCGAGGGGTGAACAAGGAGGGCGACCGCAAAGGTTCGCCCTTACTCTGGTTCCTGCTGTCGGGCGTGTTCCTGGGCATCTCGGCGCATTTCTATACGGCAAGCCGGCTCTATCCGGTCCTCTTGGGCTTGTTCCTGCTCGTACAAGCAGCCATTGCGCGCTGGAAGCAAGGCGATACTGATGTCTCGTTGCTCCGTCGCTTCTTCTGGCCCATTGTCGGGCTCTACGCCGTAGCTGCGGCGGTCTTCGCTCCTCTGGGCTGGTACTTCCTGACCCATCCCGGCAGCTTCGCCCAGCGGGCCAGTACCGTCTCTGCTTTCGGCAGCGAGGAATCGCCCTGGGGCGGCATTGGCCGGGCCATCGTTGGCAACGTGGCCCAGTTCTTCCTGCCTGGCCGCGGCGACACAGCCTGGTTCTACAACCTCTCCGGTCGTTCGCTGCTGGAACCGGTCACCGCAGTGCTTGCCTTGCTGGGGTTGATCATCTGCTTGTGCCGCTGGCGGCGCGCCCCCTATCTCTTCTTGCTCCTGTGGTGGCCGGTCATGATGCTGCCGGCGTTCTTGGCGGTGGACCGTTTTCCCACCGCCCCTCGGGTGCTGGGCGTTATGCCTGGTCTCTATTTCTTCCCTGCCATCGCTGTGGGCACGATGGTGCAGTGGGTGAGGGAGCGAGCCCGGCCGGCCCGCTGGCGGCAAGCGCTGATCGTTTTTCTGCTGGTCATCCCGCTGCTCGTGGCCTCCGTCTGGACGGCGCGGGACTACTTCGCTGTCTGGGCTCCCTCAGCGGAGGCGTACGAAGCGTTTGACGGCGAGATCGTAGACGCTGCCCGATGGCTGCGAGAGAACCCGCAGCCGTGGCCGGTGTACCTCTCCGCCGAGTTCTACCGCCACGGCAGTTTCGTGCTTCTGTACAACGGGGTGGCGACCACGGAGGTCTTCAGTCATCGCGACGCGGCGTTGCGTTGGTTCGATGGTTCTGCAGCGTTGCCATTGCCGCCGCTTGGCGGCGAGGCTACCTACATCTTTACCGGCATTGCTCATCCCGACGAAGATCAGTTGGCTCGCTACTTGCCGGAACGGCAGTTGATCCATCAGTCGCTCGATCCCTCCGGAAGCCCTAGCGTGACCGCGTACCGGGCTGGCTACCGTGAGCGGGCGCAGTACGCCAGCGACGCCGTTCTGACGGAGGGCGTGTTCCTTACCGGCTACGATGTCGACGGCGAAGCGCGGCCCGGCCAGCCGCTGAGGGTGGCGCTCCATTGGCACTTCTCCGCACCGCAGAGGGAGAACGTGGCGGGCTACCGCGTGTGGTTTGACCTGGTCGATGAGGATGGTCGCTGGTGGCCGGCATCCGACGATGTGCTGGCCTACCGTCCGCTGGAGTGGGACATCGGCAGCCGGGCGGTGAGTTGGCATGCGCTCGGCCTGCCGGGCGATGCACCGCTGGGAGCCTATCGCCTGGCCGTCCGCTTGGCCGATGGCGAAAGCGGTGCGCCGGTCAGCGATTCGGCCATGCTGTTCTCCAGCGAGACGGTGGCGCACGCCCCGGAGGAGCCGTTGGCCATCTTCGGCGAGAGCTTGCGCCTGCTGGCGGCTGAGATGCGTCTCGAATCTACAGTCGGCGGCGAGCGTGTCGTCGTGGAACTGCTCCTGGACACCGCCGCGCCCCTGCCGCAGTCGTACACTCTGTTCCTGCACGCGCTGGATGCCGATGGGCAGCGAGTGGGCCAGCGCGACGGTCCCACGGGCGGTGGCCTCTTCCCCACTGACGCCTGGAGGCCAGGCCAGCCACTGCGCGATGTCTACCGTGTCGCCATCGAGGTCACCGATGCTCGGCAGCCTTACCGACTGGCCTTGGGCTTCTACGACTGGCGCACAGGAGAGCGGCTGCCGGCCTGCGGCCCCGATGGAGCCCAACTGCCGGATGACCAGTTCCTCCTGGGGCTGTAGCAGAAGGTGCAAGGGAGCAGGGGTACAGGGGTGCAGGGGTGCAGGAGTGCAGGAGTGCAAGGGTGCGCTCTGTTCCACAGAGGCGATAGAGGAGATGCATTTACGGTGACTGGGGACGGGAAGACAATTCCCGCTGAAAGGGAGGAAAGACCTTTCCGCTTCTTCCGCCTTTCCGCTGAGAATGCCAAGGGGCGCAAAGGTTTCCGCTTGTTCCGCCTTTCCGCTGACAATGCCAAGGGGCGCAAACTCTGGCGCTGGCTACGGCCCCTCGTCGGCTTGGGGTTACTGGCCATCTTGTTCTGGCAGGTGAACTGGCGGGAGATGGCGAGCATCATTGGCCAGGCCAGCGTGGGCCATGTCATGTTGGCGCTGTTCATTGAACTGCTCAGCGTGATACCCCGCGTCCTGCGCTGGCGGGCGCTGCTGGCCGCCCAGGGGACGCGACTGCCCTTCCCCCGCCTGGTTTCCATCTACCTGGAGGGCAGCTTCTTCAGCAACTTCCTGCCCAGCGATGTGGGTGGCGATAGCATGCGCATGTTGCGCGTGGCCCAGCTCACCGGTCACGGAGCCGATGCTGTCTCCTCGGTGCTGATCGAGCGACTCTGCGGGCTCTTCGCCGTGCTGCTGATGGGACTGGTGGCCGTGCTGAGCAACTGGCGGCTGGCCTTGACGGGCGGGATCGGCCTCTTTGTGCTGGCAGCGTTCGTCGCGTTCGTGCTGGGGATGGTATTGCTCTTCAATCTGCAACCAGTCCGCGCTTGGGCTGACCGCCTGACGGTTCCCTGGTTGGCTGTGTTGATGCGCAAGCTAGGTGAGGTGTACGATTCGATCTACGCCTTCCGCGGTCGCCAGCGCACGCTGCTGGTGGTCATCGTCTTCTCACTGCTCTTTCGGCTGGTGAACGTGTGCGGCCTGTACGTGCAGTCGCTGGCCCTGCACGTGCCTATCTCCTTCATATGGCTGATGATGGCAATCTCCCTGATTGCTGTGGTGTCGGCTTTGCCACTCTCGCTGAATGCGTTGGGCATCAAGGAAGGAGCCTATGTCTTCTTCTTCGGCCTGGCGGGGATCGTCGCTCCGCAGGCCTTTGCGCTGGCGCTGCTTTCGCGGGCTGTGACGCTGGCCGTCAGTTTGCTGGGGGGAGTGGCTTACCTGCTGGGAAGGTGAGGATCGTAGCGCCTTTGACGTTTTCTGGCAGGATGAGGTATACTGTAGTGTGGAGGCATCGAGCACGGCATGGATCAGCAGGTCATTCGCAATTTCTGCATCATCGCCCATATTGACCATGGCAAGTCCACTCTGGCCGACCGCTTGCTGGAGCGCACTGGCACCGTCAGCCCGCGGGAGATGCAGGAGCAGTTCCTAGACGACATGGATCTGGAGCGGGAGAAGGGGGTGACCATCAAGGCCTCAGCGGTGCGTTTGCTATACGATGCTGCCGATGGTCAGACCTACGAGCTCAACCTGATTGACACCCCCGGCCACGTGGACTTCAGCTATGAGGTGAGCCGGGCGCTGGTTGCCTGCGAAGGGGCCGTGCTCGTCGTGGATGCCTCGCAGGGCATCGAGGCGCAGACGCTGGCCAATCTGTATATGGCGCTCGACCAGGGGCTGGAAATCGTAGCGGTGGTCAACAAGATTGACCTGATGTCCGCCCGCACGGAGGAGGTAGTGCAGGAGCTGGATGATCTGCTGGGCATTCCCGCCGAGGGGGTGATCCGCGCCTCAGCCAAGGTGCGTGTCGGCGTTGGAGAGGTGTTAGAGGCGGTAGTAGCACGGGTGCCATCGCCGCGGGGCCAGCCAGAGCTACCCCTGCGGGCGCTGATCTTCGATTCGCACTACGACCCGTACAAGGGCGTCATCGCCTACGTGCGGGTGGTGGACGGGGCTATTCGCTCTGGCCAGCCCCTGATGCTCTTGTCCAGCGGGCGGCGGCTGGAACCGCTGGAGATTGGCATCTTCCGCCCGCGCATGGAACCGGTGGAGGCGCTGACCACGGGCGAGGTGGGCTACGTGGCCACAGGGCTGAAGATGGTGGGCGAGTGCCGTGTGGGAGATACACTTACACTGGCCGATGACCCCGCGCCGACGCCGCTGCCAGGCTACAAGCCCGCCAAGCCCATGGTCTTCGCCGGGCTGTATCCCACTGAGGGGGAGGACTACAAGCAGTTGCGCGAGGCGCTGGAGAAGCTGCAGCTCAACGATGCCTCCCTGTCCTTTCAGCCGGAGACATCGCAGGCGCTGGGCTTCGGCTACCGCTGTGGCTTCCTGGGGCTCTTCCACATGGAAATCATCCAGGAGCGGCTGGAGCGGGAGTACGATCTGGATATCATCTTCACCTCGCCTAGCGTGCAATATCAGGTGACCAAGACCGACGACACAGAGATGGTCATTGACAGTCCCGCCGGGCTGCCGCCGGAGAATGAGATCGGCGAGATCCGTGAGCCGTGGATGGAGATCCAGATCTTCACGCCGGCTGACTACATCGGCCCTATCATGGAGCTGGTGACCAAGCGGCGAGGCGAGTTCGAGCGCATGGAGTACCTGGATCGGCGGCGGGTGCTCCTGACCTATCAGATCCCACTCACCGAGGTCATCGTGGACTTCCACGATCAGTTGAAATCCCGCACGCGCGGCTACGCGTCCATGGACTATCATCTCTCCGGCTATCGCCCAGGCGATCTGGTCAAGTTGGATGTGCTGGTCAACAAACAGCCGGTGGATGCACTTTCTGTTATCGTGCACCATGACCAGGCGTATCAAAAGGGGCAGAAGCTGGTCAGCAAGATGAAGCAGATCATCCCGCGGCAGCTCTTCGATGTGCCCATCCAGGCGGCCATCGGCAAGCGGGTGCTCAGCCGGGCCAATGTGAAGGCCAAGCGCAAGGATGTGCTGGCCAAATGCTACGGCGGCGATATCACCCGCAAGCGCAAACTGCTGGAGAGGCAAAAAGCGGGCAAGAAGCGCATGAAGATGGTGGGCCAGGTGGAGATCCCGCAAGAAGCCTTCATGTCTGTGCTGAGATTGGGGGAGGATTAGAGAATGGCGATGTTCACGAAGCGCAGAGTCAGGTTGACATATCCACCCGCTCTGCTGGATCAGCCGATCCTGTCTAGCCTGATCACGCAGTTCAACGTGCTGCTCAACGTCGTAGAAGCCAACGTGACCTCCGAGCAGGGGTGGTTTGTCGTTGACCTGCAAGGATCGGCGGAGGCGGTGGTGCGAGGGTTGGACTGGGTGGCCGAGCAGGGCATACAGGTGGAGGAGATGTCGAGGTCGTAAGCGAGACGATACGACAACGCCGATGCCCTGCCATTCCGCAGGGCATCGGCGCGTCCATCACCCTATGACAAGGATTCATCTTTGGCAACAGCGTGGACGATCAGAGCATCAGTTTCGCCTGGAGAACCCCAAGGGTCTGAACATCTACGCGCTGGCTAACGGTTTCGAGCTGAGGCGCCGGGGCTTGGCTCACCCCCAGCAATTCCGGTCGCCCGTTCATACACCATCGGCTGGAAATCGCGCCGCATCCCCGGTCCGCTCCAGTGAATGGTTAGCTGGCCTGCGAGGAAGCCCTCTATGTCTTCATAGAACTTACGGCGCACACTTAGGAAATCGGGTGTTACGCTATCACAATCGCGTCAGGCGAGCGCCCAGCCAAGCTAGGACGACGATCACGAATGCGCTAGTGGCAATTCGCGCCACTGCCTGGTTCCAAGACATGTGCCCGGTCAGCAACATGAGTATCGCCATGAAGAGTGCGAGCGCGAAGGCGATGGCTGCCGAAATGTACCATCCCCGCCTGGAGCGGAGCTGCAACTTACCCCCTGTTCGAGTGCGTATCCAGAAGGTGATGGGAAAGACAAGAATAGCTGCGGGGAACGCGATCAGGGCAACACGGTTAACATCTGCACCAAGCACATAAGCCATAGGCAAAACGCCAAAGATCACCACTCCAATGAGCGCCATAGTGCGGATCGCTTCCTCAAGAAGGATAGCTTTCGTGGAAGACATGACTCTCACCTCCTATCAGTAATCGTCCAATCAGTACAATCGGCTCACCTCACGTGAGGTGCGAATCGAAGATGGGGAATAACCTCATGAAATGAGAGTTGTCTTGAAGATGGGGATTCAGAGGGGCGTTCCCAAGTACGCGCCGCATTCCTCATAACCACTGTCAGAACCAACTGAGGCCAGCTAACACCGGGAATCACCCGCTTTTTCCCAGAGCGAAGCGGCGGGAAAAAGCGGGTGCATTGATTTGTTAGGATAAGTCTATTCTGGATTTTCCAAACTATCTTTGTTCTTCTCCCACCACTCTAATAAGCAATCAATAGCGAGAGGTTTACATCTTGAATTAGCCCCCTGAATGAAATATCGGCCTGCGTATTCACGAGCCTTTAGGCTTTCATCTGTTTGCAGAACTTCTACAAAAAATTCTAGTTTTTCATTTTTGGGAATATCATCTCTTTCCCAAATAAATTTAAGTAAAGCTGGTTTATGATCCGGAGGGGCTGAATCATAAATATCTTGAAGCTGTGACATGGTGAATTGAGATGGATCTATTCCTTCTCGCCAGGGAATAGTAAAACTGCTGTAAAATGGTTGTGCATGTTCATCTATGATTTTCTTCAAAGCCGCTTTTGGGTAGTCTCCCTTTTAACTGTTGTTGGTGCACGGGATAGGTAGCATCGTCAATAGCTCTTTAACAGTCCAAATATGATCGGTCAGCTTGGCAGCCAGCGCAGGTGTCCGCTGCAGCCACTTCCTTGG
>Ga0208279_1000745_pt1 | contig 22562 bp, 32 predicted proteins | sample AntAceMetag02UKM_FD_184766 | JGI IMG/M metagenome (GOLD analysis project Ga0208279, IMG submission 184766) | Saline lake microbial communities from Ace Lake, Antarctica - Antarctic Ace Lake Metagenome 02UKM (SPAdes) (version 2) | ecosystem: Environmental > Aquatic > Non-marine Saline and... | reverse complement strand
CTATCCACAGCCCTACGACGACGGCGACGATGCCCCCCTCTTGTGGGTGGGGGCTCTTGGCACACTTCCAGAAGAGAATCACAATAAACACAGCCTCAAGTGGTACAGCTTTTTGGGGGAACTTCCCCAGCGCATCACAAACCAGTTCACGATCTGCACCGGATCAACGTTCAAATCGGTACACAACAAAGCTTGAGACCTGAATTTACCTTTCGGGTCACGGATCAGCACCCAACGAATGGGTAGAGGTGGCTTACCCGAATGATACCAAACGGCGGTGCGCGATACGATTTCTATCTGACGGCGTTTCTCACCATACCAATCTCGAATCGTCACCTTCTTCCAAACTGTTTTCTTGTCTCCCAGTATTTGCTCGAGGCTTGGCAGGCGAGTCCCTTTCAAACGTGGCCGCCCTCTTTTGCCCGGCTTGCGGGTTGGGGCTGGCTTGTACAGGGCTGCGTCCAATCTCAGGCGCGTCACCATGCAAATCGGATTCGGCAAGCGTCGCAGGCGATCCAGAAGCAAAATCGCTGCAAAACTGCTGTCGGCCACGACGACCAAAACTCGTTTCGGCAGCCAACGACGCACTTGCAGCAGCATTTGACGGGCCCAATCGGTCAGCTTCTTGTGGCCGCGAGCTTTGCTCTCATAGTAACGCTCCGAAGGCGCCAAGGTAGTCAGAAACGGCAGCGCCCACACGCGTTTCGCCCATGGGATCGGCACCAGCAACATCGCGCTCAACCACCTGAGGCCGCTTGCTTTGACAAAGTGACTACGACTCGATCGTACTGGGTCGCGATAGATTCCTTTTGCTTTGATCTTGGCTCCTCGTCGCCGCTCAAGCGTCTCGTCGATGCCCATCACCACCGGCCCCTTGGGCACAGAGGTGTTGACCAAGAGCATCAGCAGGATGCGACTGGCTTCCAGGTTCGACCACACCGCTCGGCTCAGTACACGATGGTAGTTTTGAAAGTGCTGTTCATCACTCAGACCCATCACGCGCAGCACAGAAGTGACCGTGCGTTTGCCTGGAGCGAGGATCGCTCCAATCAGCAAGACTTGTGCGCGACGCCAAACACGTTTGGAAAAGATATGCGCGAATCTCGAAATCAGTGTACAATCATCGTCTGGATAGCGCTGGGGTTTCCTCTCACAACCCAGAACCTGGACGGTCTGCTCATGTTCCCTGGTGTGTTTTTGGCCAACGTTGCGCAGGCGACCGCGGAGGAGAGATGGGACGTCGGTGCTCGGTTTCCGGCAGAGTATGAGGAGTATAGAAAGCGGACGAGGATGTTGGGCCCGGCGTGGTTCTGGGTGGCCCTGATGGGAATTTTGCTCGCCTTGGTGGGAGCTCCGTACCTGCTACGGCCGGGATGAGCGCTGCACCGTGCCTCCCCGCTCCGAAGGGGGCGAGTGCTGGCGCGGATGATGGGAGGAAGGTGGTTATGACTTCAGATGCTGCGCAGGCTCCAGAGAAAACCGGGATGAAGCTCATCGAAGCCCATGTCCCTGGCCTTTACAGCTTCAAGAGCATCGTGTATATCGCGGTCTGTTCCCTTGCGCCGCTCATCCTGGCACATCTTATCAACCTGGTTGGCTGGTGGACGCCCCTGGTCTCGACGGCAGCGTGGAACGTGTTGGCATTCTACCTGATGTCGAGGATGCCGCGGAACGCGGAGAGAATCCGGGAGCACTATCGGGCGGCATATGGCGACCGGGCGTACCAGCGGTTCTTCTACCGTTACATCGTGTTGGTCGTCGGCCCGTGCGCGGTTGGCTTCTTTATGATACTGGCTGTGGAAAACAGCTCGTTTCTCCCAGCGCTCTACCCTTACGATCACGCACTGTACCAGACGCTTTCGCCGTGGTGGGTTTTCGTACCGATCGGCATTATTCTTCTTGTTTTCTCGGTACTGGCAATGCGCAAATCAATCAACGGTGGCTTCGACCGCGACACGGAGTTTTTTCTGTACATCATCCATCCTGAGAAGTCATTCCCGATTCAGGGAGGGATGTACCAATACGTCCGCCACGCTCACTACGCGGAGGGTATCTGGATGGGAATCGCGCTGGCATTCCTGGCGCAGAATTGGATGGGCTTCGTTATGGCGTTTATGATGCTCCTGGAGTTTTATGCCATAGCGCGCATGGAGGACAAGGAGTTGACTCGCCGGTACGGGGCGTCGTTTGAAACGTACATCAGGAGCAAGCCGATGTTTTTCCCCAGGTTGAGGGACCTTGGGAGCTTCGTAAAGTTGGTTTTGGCCGGATCATAACACTGTCGAGGAGTTCGGATGAAACCCAAGCACTCTCGGTACCGGCATCGCTTCACGCACTTTACAGACGCTTTGATCCCCGTCTACAACTGGGGTTTCAGGAGGCTCGCCGGACGCGGTCACGAGGCGTTTCGCGAGCATATACTCGAACTGGCTGCATTGGAGGGTGGCGAGCAGGTGCTCGACGCCGGCTGTGGCACTGGGATGATGGCGCTGAGGATCGCGGCACGGTATACCGGCTGCACAGTACACGGCATTGACATTTCACCCAAGATGATCGCGGTTGCGCGCTGCGATGCGGAGGAACAGGGTCTGACGGTGGGTTTCCGCGTTGGCTCGATCACCGACCTGCCGTATCCCGACGATTCTCTCGACGTGGTGATCACAAACATCATGTACCACCACCTCGACTTGGCGGAGAAGCGGCAGGCTGTCGCCGAGATCGCGCGGGTACTACGTGGCCCTGAGCCTGCTCGCACTGAGCGCAGCCGAAGGGTCGAAGGGAGGCCTGGCGGACGCTACGTCTCGGCCGAATTCGGCCCGCGCGCCGACAACGCGCTGCGGCGGCACCTGGCCAAGGGTGAGTACACGCTTTACCCATCCCATCTGACCGAGGCCAGTTTGGCCATCACCCACGAGGAACTGGGCGTGTTTGCGTGGGGGAAAAAGGTGTTCTACCGCGTGGCCGTCAAGCAGGCCGATCCAATGTGAGGGGAAGGAACCCTTTGGCACGGGTGATGATCCTGGCCGGGCTTTTCGTCTTCACAGCCTTCGTCGCGGGCGTCAATTTCCTGCGGCGGCTGCGTGGAGAGACGCGGCTTGGTGAGTTCCCGATCCACCCTGTGTCCTTCGTTGTTGGCAAGCTGGCCATGGGCATCTCGTGGGGGTTCCTGTTCGTGCAGGCGGCAGGGGTGCAGTTGAACCTTTTTCCCGTCTCCGAGGCTCTCGCGTATGTCTCAGCTGTCCTGCTTCTGCTGGGGATCGCTTTCGTCATTCCCGCCTTCCTGTGCCTGGGGAGCGATTCCAAATTTGGCGTATCCGACGATTCGGGTGGACTAAGGACGACCGGGATTTATCGAATTAGCCGCAATCCGATGTATCTGGGGTTCTACCTGGTGACACTGGCTTCGTTGATATCGGTGCCCCATCCGGTGAATATCGGCTGCGGGCTGATAGGGATAGTCGTTCACCATCGAATCGTCCTGGCGGAGGAACGCTTCCTGCAGAAGAAGCACGGCGCTTCCTACGAGGCCTACAGGCGCAGGGTCAGGAGGTACATCTAGTCTCGGGAAGGCATTGAGGAGAGAGTAGATGGCGTTCACGGTAAAGGAGATGACGGATGAGTGTAATTCAGAGTGACTATTACACGTCGCGGAGCCGCAAGTTGCTCAAGCAGTTGGACAAGTTCCTAACCCAATTGAGGGCTCTCCTGGTCGAGCGTTATGGGGAGGTGCAAGCAGCAACCATGCACCGGGAGACTTTGGACGAGTACGAACGGCTTATTCCTGACCTTCCTTACATCGGCAGAGGGAACCTTTTTACCGGGAACCTGGTTCAATCTGCCTGGGCGTTGGCCTTGTATCGCGTGATCCGGCGTCACGGAGGGTCGGTAGAGGAAGCGGGCGAGATCATTCATCGCGCTGTAGAAGCGGAGGTCAGTCGAAAGCCTGCATTTCTGCGCCGCCTGAAGGGCAAGTTCAGGCTTTCCAGGTGGGCTGTACGCATGATGCAGAATGCCGCCCGGCGTTCACAGAAGCGGGAATACCCGGGTGATTGGGTTTTCGAGGTCGTTGAGGGCGACGGTAGGGCATTCGATGTGGGAATGGATGTCACCGAGTGTGGCATCGTCAAATTCCTCCACGCGCAGGACGCGGATGAGCTGTCACCCTATCTTTGCGATCTCGACTATCTCGTGTACCAGGCAACAGGGGTGGAACTGCGCCGCACGATGACCCTATCGTGGGGCTGTGAAAGGTGCGATTTTCGTATGTTGGGCAAGTAGTCAGGTAGTCAGGACAGGGAGATCATGACAAAAATGGCTTCTGAACGGGCATTCCGGTTGTACTTGTATAGCACCGCGCTCCTGATTATTGTTCTCGTGGGTCTCGTGCTGTTGGGAACTGTGATGCTTCTCGTACTGCAACGTATCTGGTCAATCCCTGACTGGATACAATACGTGGCTTTGACTGCGGTGATCGCCGTGGCGTTCGTTTCCTCCTGCTATCTGGCTGCAAGACCCGCGAGACTTGAGATCAATGATCGTGGAGTGACGATAGAGCAAAAGAAGAGAGAGGCCAAGACGGTACTGTGGGAGGATATCAAAAAGTATGCGTACTATGACGAACTGATGCTGCATAGTCTCAAAGTCTCATTGCGAAGCGATGAGACTTTGTCGATCATCGACTTTAAGTGGAATGACAATGCAGGCCTCCAATCTTTCCTGCAGCAATTCGAGTCCGGATTGAACGCAAGTCGCGATAGAGTTGCGACAGATACTGTAGAGAAATCAAAGACGTTCTATGAATCCAGGAAGAAGGTCGCAGTCACAGTTGCCCTATTGGTGGCGTATGTCTGCTTGGTGGCCGTCCTGTGGACAAGAGATGCCTTCGGCTCCTGGAATCCAGTCGTGCTGTACTACTTCTGGGTCGTGCCTGTGGCGTTTTTCGCCAAGATGCTAAAGGCAAAGTGAATGCCGCTTGAGAGGCGAGTGACATGGTAGGCACGAAAGAAAGGGTAGGAATATGCAATTCTCGCTGAAACGCGTACTTGTCGATGGCACGATCTTGAACGTGCTGATTTCGATTATCGTTTACGGATCCATCTACGTCAACCCGCTGTTCTGGGTCAGTGACTATCCACCGGACATTCAGGAGGCGGTGGGTCCCGTTGACGTTCCCATCGGCCAGAAGCTCGTCGTGGGCGTGCTCCTTCTCTGCATTGTCGTCGGCGTGCCACTCTACTCGAACGCCAGGCTACGGCGGCAGAATAATGGGAAACTGTCTTTCCCGGCGGCTTTCGCCAACAGTGCGCTGATCGCGTTTTACTTTGCCGTGTGGGATCTGCTGATCCTCGATTGGCTCATTTTCGTCACCATCCAGCCGGACTTTATCGTGATCCCAGGCACAGAGGGTTTGACAGGTTACAAGGATTACGGGTTCCACTTCGAGGTGAGCTTTCTGGGATGGACGCAGTGGATCTCCATCCTCGTCGCCGGCTTGGTCCTGGGAGGCCTTTCGATGATCCGGCTGGGCGGCAAGCGGCGATCCGAGGAGACCGCAGCGTGATACTACTACGCCAGGAACGAGGCCAGGCTGCTCAAGGAGCATCAGGGGACGGCGACAATGGGCCAAGGGATTAAAGTGACATGAAGCAGATGCCTCCCATTAATATCCAGATCAGTGATCAGTGTATTTCGTGCGGCGCTTGTGTTCAAGTTTGCCCCATGGGGGTTCTGTTATATGAAAATCCTTTGCAATCAAAAAAGCCAACGATTACAGATGCATCAGTATGTATCTGTTGTGGGCAATGTTTGGCCGTATGTCCACAAGACGCTATTACCAATAGTCATCTGGAATTAGATGACTTTCCCAAAATCGATGCCGTACCATCGGTTGAGTGGAATCAATTCATAGCATTAACTCGTCAACGCCGCAGTATAAGGAATTTTTCTCACGATAAACCCGTTCCTCGGGAATTAATTGAAAAAATCCTCGATGAATCAACACGCTATGCACCTACAGGTCATAATCGTCAAGCGGCAGAAATTCTGATCATTGGAGGGAAACATCTTGAGGAAATACGCAATGAAATAAATGCGGTCATCCTCCGTTTGTATAAATATCTAAAATACACGCATTGGATTTCTGAAGAATTGGAGCTGCATTGGAGGCAAATGCGTCTGTGGAAACGTATGATCGAGTCAGGACTAGATCCTGCTACCCGCAATGCGCCTTGTATCGCACTGTTCATCACAGACAATCGAGTGAAAGAAAATGAAATAGACGCTGCCATTTTATCCTATCAGACTCTTCTCTCAGCGGAAATTCTGGGACTAAACTCGTGTTACTTTGGAGCACTGAGGAACTCGCTGCCATTTTCCAGGAAATTGCACAAACTTCTTAATCTACCGCTTCATCGAATCGTGGTATGCGGACTTTTGTTGGGATACACACAAATCAAATATCGTAGGCTTGTAAGCCGAAAAGCGCTAAGAGTTTATGGATAGAAAATAGAAATGACAGTCAGAAACGGTATTAAATGCATCGCGATACGCATGATCCGTTGCTTCTTGGTACCATGCGACGGTGGGTACTTGATGATCGATACCAACATGCCGGGCACGTACGGTCGCTTTCTGGACAAGTTGCGCGGCCTGGGGATTGACCTGGCCGATATAAAGTACCTCTTGTTGACCCATCATCACGACGATCACGTGGGATTTGCAGCCGATCTATTGCACGACACCGATGCCAGGGTGATCGTGCACGAACTTGCCGTTCCCATCCTGCACAGAGGGCAGGCGCAGAATCCGTTCACAAAGAAGGGCATGGACCGAGGGCGGTTCTTGAATCCCTGGGCCCGGTATAGCATGATGCTTCTGTCTGCATTTGTGCAGCGGGGATGGGGGTATCTGCCGGTAGAGGTCGGCGATAGGGATTTCGTGGTTCAGGGGGATGAGCCAGGCCTGCTCCAAGAGATTGGCATCGATGGGGTGATTTTGCATACGCCTGGCCACAGCCAGGATTCCATCTCGATCGTGCTCGCAGATGGCAGCGCGTTTGTGGGAGACACGGCCATGAATTTCATGAGGTTCTTCGGGACCCGGTATAGGCCGATCTATGCCGAGGATTATGACAAAGTGTACGAGAGCTGGCACAAACTGATTGAACACGGAGCGAGCGTCATCTATACTGCCCACGGAGCGCCATTTAGCGCAGATGAGTTGAAGCGGCACATAGGCTGGGAGGGCTGAAGTGAAAAGATCATCGCTAACGCACGGACGGATCTTTGACGACGAACCATTCGCTGAGCGGTATGCGGAGCGCCACCGCAAAATGGCCGAAAGGTTCGGGCACGAGTATGCCGAGAAACTGGTCTCGCGCGGGTTCTATAAGGGTAGGATCATGGACGCCGGCTGCGGATTTGGCGGGATGAACATCGTCCTCGCCCATCGGTTCGCCGATAGCGAGATTGTCGGCATCGACCTGTCCGATCCACTCCTGCGGCTGGCGAACCGCTCTGCCCAGGCAGCCAACCTGGGCGATAGGGTCAGGTTCGAGAAGGCAGACGTGCACCAAATCCCGTATGACGACGACTCGTTTGACGCAGTGATCAACACCAACATGGCGCACCTCGTCGACGATCCTGTGCGGATGTTGAACGAGATCGAACGGATACTCGTTCCGGACGGGTGTTTGTTCATCGCCGATGTCAGGCGCTCTTGGATTGGCCTGCTGGACAAGACGTTCAAGTCAGCCTTGACGCTGGATGAAGCCAAGGAACTGATCGATCGATCGAATGTCCGAGAGGGAAGCTTTTCCTCGAGCCTTCTCTGGTGGCGGTTTGAGGCGTGAGCTTTGAGGTGGGCAAGCGGATAACGATCTGGGACGTCGGTCCCAAGTTCGCATTGCAAAAAGCCAACAGCGTCGTACTGCGATGAAAGGGGAACGATGCAAACAGATGTAACAGAGAATCAAGGATATCACTCGTACAAGATTGCGTCCTTTGCCCGCTGGGCCAAGATATACGATGCCTTTGCTGCGCTTCTCCAGATCCAGAGAGTACGAAGGAAAACGGTAGAGATGAGCAGGGGGCAGCCGGGCGACAGGGTGCTTGACGTCTGCACCGGAACCGGCGAGGTGGCGCTGGCGTTCGCCAGCAGCGATTTTGAGGGGCTGCTGGCTCGTTGTGGGTTGGAGGAGATGGAGAAGCCTGTTTATGGAGGGTTTGTACGCTTATGTCTGGTGTCGACCGATCGCTAATGCATTGTGTACTGGAACGCGCCGCCCCACTGCTGCGTCTCCCCACATCCCCCGATCAGTCGCCGGAGGTGCTATCTAACGGCCTCGGCCTGTGCTGTCCTGTCACAGGTCGCACATTTCTCTACCGTGATGGCATCCTCGACCTGTTGGGCGAGGATTTGAAAAAGACACTCACTCAGCACACGCTGGACACCCCCTTCACTGCCTGGGCCTACGACCGCTTCCGTGGCTGGCTCATCCGTGCGCTGAACTCCCCAGACTTTCCACTGGAGGTGGCGACTATCCAGCAGGCCCTGCAGGCGCAGGCCGACGATATCATCCTCGACCTGGCCTGCGGGGCACGGCAATTTTACCGTGGAGTGGGCCAAGCGGGCAGGGCGAGACGGGCTGGTGATTGGGCTGGACATCTCCCCGGTCATGCTGGCGCGCGCAGCGCAGCGCATCAGTCGGTGGGGGTTGGATAACGTACTGCTCATTCGTGGCGATGTACACCGGCTGCCCTTCGCCGATGGAATCTTCCACAAGGTGAACTGCTCCGGCGGTTTTCATCAGTTCCCCGATCTGCCGCAGGCGCTGCGCGAGATCGCCCGCGTCAGTGCCGAGGGAGCCATGCTTACGGCCAGTACTTTCGCTGAGGGACCGGGGGACCGGCATGCGGGCGTCAAGCGATGGGTGAAACGCCGCTTCGCGCTGCACTTTGTGCCGCTGATCTGGTTGGGTGAGCAACTGGCGGCGGTGGGTTACGCCGATTACGAGTGGTCGCTGCCAAGCGCGTGGTTCGGCTACACGTCGGCGCGCAAAGCAGAATAACAGAGAATCACGATGAAGAGGGATATGACGATCTGGGGTGTCGGCCTCAAGTTCACATTGATTTCAGTTCTGTGCTTTGGTCTGGCACTCGTCGCGCACATTATCTGGTATCCACTGTTCATTATCCCGGGGATACCGTATGCAGTCTTGATGGTCATTGGCCTGATCATGATCTCTATCGGCGTGCCGATATGGATTACTGCCTCAAAGGAAGTGGACCGGGCGTTCGAGGCAGGCGGGCTGGCCACGCAGGGCATCTACGCCCTCTGCCGTCATCCCATTTACGGGAGCGCGACTTTTTTCGTCATCCCCGGCGTCCTGCTGTTCTTTCGCTCGTGGGTGCTGCTCGCCGTGCCCGTAGCGATGGCTGTCCTGGCGCGGCTGCTCGTCCGGCGGGAGGAGGTGTATCTGCGGGAAAAGTTCGGCCAGGCATATCTGGAGTATGCCAAAAATGTGAACGCGCTTTTCCCCAGGATTTGGCGGCTCTATCATGCTATGTGGTATCCGGTAGACACTGGCCAGGTAGCGCAGCACGTGTACGCGGTCAGGGGCGGGGACGTCAACATGTTCATCTACGTTGACGGCGAGCACGCCATCGCCATCGACGCGGCATATTCGGGGGACAAGCTGCGCCAGGAGGCCGGGCGTCTCCCAGTCGCCTTAGAATCGGTGACACACGTTTTCCTGACCCACGCCGACGTGGACCACACCGGCGGCTTGGACGCGTTCCCCGACGCGCAGATTCACCTTTCCAGGGATGAGGAGCAGATGATTGACGGCACGACTGCCAGGCTTTTTGGGCTCTATCACAGCCCGAGACTGGCGCGCGCGTATTCCCTGCTCGGCGACGGCGATGTCGTTACCGTGGGCACGATCAGAGTCCGGGCCGTTGCTACGCCGGGGCACACACTCGGGTCGATGTCCTTTCTGGTCAATGACCGCGTGCTGTTCAGCGGCGACACGCTGACCTTGCGCAACGGCCGCGCGCATCCGTTTTACCGTCTGTTCAACAAGGACACGGCCACTCAGAAAGCGTCCATCAGAAAGATGGCCTCTCTGCAAGGCATTGACCTGCTGTGTACGGCGCACACAGGATGCACCAAGGATTACGCCCGTGTGATGCAGTTATAACGCCGTACCAAAGCACGATTGCAGACGGCTGGAGTACCGCCGCTCGTGATCATTTGGAGGGAATATGAGACTCTCAAAAGCGATACTCATCGTCGACGCTGCCATCAACCTAATCCTGGGCTTTTTGCTGCTGATCTTTTCGCCACAGGTCGTCCGGCTACTTGGCGTTCCTGCAGTGGAGCACAGCTTCTACCCCAACATCCTGGGAGGTGTCCTCTTCGGCATCGGGATCGCCCTGCTGATCGAATGCTTCAGAGGGTCTGGAAGGCTGGTGGGATTGGGCTTGGGCGGCGCCATCGCCATCAACCTCTGTGGCGGCCTGGTACTGACCGCCTGGCTGATTTTTGGCGAGCTCAGCATTCCAACCGATGGCCGGGTTTTCCTATGGGCTCTGGCCGTTATCCTGGTCGTGGTAAGCAGCATTGAACTGCTCGTCCACGTGAAGGGAAGAAAGTAAGCACAGGTATCCTCACGGGAGAATACAACTCTGGTCAATGTGTGCTCCTCTACCGTTCACCCCCCAAAACTGACCGTTCACCGCAAAATCCTTGCCTCCAGCTCCTCTCTTCTGCTACCATAAGGTCGTAAAACACTGAAAGGAGCGACATGAAAAGCTTTCGAGAGTTCATCTACAATCTACATCCGTATGCGCTGTGCTGCATCTCGGCCCCGCTGACGATTGCCCAGATCGTTCTGGCCTTCGTCATCCATCAACCCCGCAACGAGACGTTGCAGTGGGCTGGTTGGATTCTGTGGTGGGCCTCGGCTGTCTTGGGATGGCTGCCGATCTTCACGTTCCGCAGAAGAGGTGGTGTGGCCAAAGGGAAAAGCTACGTCCACACCACGCGGCTAGTGGATACCGGCATCTATGCCGTCGTCCGCCACCCGCAGATGGGCACCGCCTGGCTGCTGATGTGTGTAGCCTTGATGCTCATCACTCAGCACTGGATCAGCGTCGAGCTGGGCGTCCCGGCGATGGTACTGGCCTACCTGGACGTGTTGAAGGCTGACCAAAGGTGCATCGAAAAGTTCGGTGACGCTTACCGGCGATACATGGAAAGAGTACCGCGGGTGAACTTTGTGACAGGCGTCATCCAATTGGCACGGCACAGGATAGGGAGACAAATATGAGCGCAAAACCCTCGCGTTGGTTCGCCTGGTCGCCGACCGGCGACACACTCGTGGCAGTGCTCAGCGAGCTTGCAATGATCGCGCTCTATTGGACCGCCACCCACCTGCTAGACGACGACTGGGCCGCCGTGCTGGTCTTTGGCTTGCTGACCAACCTGGGCCTCAACGTGCTCTTCCCGGTGTGGTGGATCGTCTACCATCGCAAACAACCTTTGAGCGAGTTAGGCATCACCACACGCCGTTGGCTTGCCAGCCTGCTCATCGGCGTTGGCTTGGCAGTCTTTAGCTCGTTTGGGCTGCGGCAACACGTGGCCGGCGTCAATTGGCTGCCCCACGTACTTTTCAACGCCGTCATCCTGTGGGAACCTTTCTTCGTCTTCAGTTGGCTGCAACTGCGCTACGACCGCGCCTTTGGCATCCTGCCAGGGGTGCTGCTGACGGGCTTGAGTTTTGCCGCGTACCACATCGGCACCTACCCACCCGCCGGGCTGGTCACACTGTTGATCTCGGGGCTTTTCTTCGCCGCCATCTTCCGCCTGACCTCAAACCTGCTGATCGTGTGGCCACTGGCTTGGTGCGTGGGGTCTTCGATCGGCACCCTGATGGGCGGTATGCAGTTCGCCTGGAACCAGGTCGCGGCCTGGTCGGCTATCCTGCTGATCCAGTTGGCCTTCACCGGCTACACTTGGCGACGCCAGACACTGGCAGAGCGAGCAAGAACCGGAGGTTGATCAAATGGACTCGGCAACTTTCTGGACTCAAGTCGCCACGTACAACGAGACGACGTGGCCGGTACAGGCCTTGGCGATCATCGCAGCCGCGTACCTGGCATATCGCGTATTCGCCAAGCCAGGCGCCAAGACAGATGTATGGATGAAGGCATTCCTGGCGCTCGCCTTCGCCTGGAATACCATCGTGTTCTTCCTGGTCTTTGTCAGGAACCCGATCTCGATGTTCACCGGCGTGCCGCTGTTCATCATCGTATCCGTTTTGTTCGTCGTAGACATATTCGCCAAGAAGACGCACTTCAAGCTACCTGAAGGCAGGTGGATGAGAGGGCTTACCATCGCCTGGATTGCACTGACGGCCCTGTATCCTCTGCTCGGATGGCCCCTGGGGCACACGTGGCCAAAGGTCTTGTTGCCTCTGTTCCCTTGCCCGCTCACCGTGTTCGCCATTGCCCTGGTCGCTGCGGCAGTGCCTGGCACGGATAAAAAGGTCTTTATCGCCCTGCTGCCGTGGGCGCTGATGGGATTACCCAAGTGCTTCGGCGCGCTCGATTGTTACGAGGACTGCATCCTCTTTGCCAGCGGCGTCTACGGACTGATCGTGCTGATCAGGAATTGGAGGGCGATCAAATGACGTCGGCGACTCACTCAGACAATTGGTTCCTCAGGTGGATCATGAAGCTGACCTGCTTCGAGAAGCGGCTCATCAAAAACATAGGGAGGTAAAAATGCAAATCGTCTGGATGTTTATCTTTGGAGCGCTGATGGCATACGTCGCCTGGTGGCTCATCTGTGCCATTCGCGACCGCATCGCTTTTGAGGTAGAAATGGGACTGGGCGTGGGCAGCTTGTGGGCGGCAGGCTTTACGCCGGCGCTCTTCGGGGAGCTGCCGAAACTAGTCTCTCCCTCGCCAGTCACCTCGTTGACTGGGTGGGTGTTTATCTGTTCCAGCATCAGTATGTTTGTGATAGCCATGCTCTCCTTGCGCCGGGGTGGCAAGCCGGCCGCTGGCTGGGAAAACACGACAGAACTGACAAGGAGCGGGATCCACGGCCTGGTGCGCCATCCCATGCAACTGAGTGGCATCGTTGGGGCCTGCGGCATGATCCTGGTGAATCCGACGCTGCCCGTGCTCGTTTTCAGCGCTGTGTCTGCAATCTGCTTCGCACTGGGAGTGCGGGCGGAAGATCGATTCAACCTGGCCAAGTTCGGCGAGTCATATCGAGCCTACATGGAACAGGTGCCGGCCCTCAATTTGTTGGCCGGCATGTGGAGCCGGCTGCGGGCGCAAAAGGGCCGACGAACGAGCATATAGCAGAACATAGCCATGTGGGGATGAAAAGGCACATATGGACGATTTGACACCGCGAACACCGTTGACTATCATAGGATAGACGTGTCGAACGAAGGGACAGGCAATGGTCGAGCAGAAAACGAGTAAGCGCAGACGAACTTGGGTCAGCCACCTAGTCTGGACTGTGATCTCGGGACTCTTGTTCGGGGTGAGTGTCAGCCTCGCTACACGGCGCTACCTGATCTCACTGATCACCGGTCTGGTGATGAGCGGCGCTATCGAAGCCACCTACCTGCTGGATAACGCGTTCCTTCGGCCTCGCCTGAAGCACCTATCGTATGACTGGCTGCGATTTGGGCTGGAGATCGTTTCCGCATTGCTGGGGCACGTCGGCGGTGCTGGACTGGCTTTGCTTGCCTGCAGTTGGTTGTTTCACTTTTCCATCTGGGATACCAGGGTCTGGTGGGCCGTGGCTGGCATGGTGGTTGGGTTCCCAGTCATCCACGGCACCGAGAGCGCACTGCGCTTCTACCGTCAGTTGAGAGAGCGGGAGCGGTTGGAGGAGCGATTGCGCGTCATGGCGACGGAGGCCGAGCTGAAGGCGCTCAAGGCCCAGATCAATCCCCATTTCTTCTTCAATGCCCTCAACACCATCGCCGCGCTGACCCACACCGATCCGGCGCTGGCCGAGGCGTCGGTCGAGCGGCTGGCCCAGATGTTCCGCTACGTCCTGGCCGGCAGCGAACGCGGGCAGGTACCGCTGGAGGAGGAACTGGCCTTCGTGGACGACTACCTGGAGATTGAGCGCGCCCGTTTCGGCGAGCGGCTGCGGGTCACCCGCGAGATCGATCCGCGGATATTATCGATACCTATACCCAGCCTCATCCTTCAGCCGCTAGTGGAGAACGCGGTCAGACACGGCAAAGGAGACGACGGCCGCATCGCCCTCGATATCCGGGTCGAGTCTGTTGACGCGGGCGTGCGCATCACCGTCGCCGACCAGGGACCAGGCATGCCAGCAGGCTACAGGATCAGCGACGGTCACGGTCACGGCCTGCGCAACGTGGACGAGCGGTTACGGAAGACGTATGGACACGGGTTGGAGATTCGGCAAAACACGCCACGCGGCACCGCCGCGCTCATCAAGGTCCCGGTGAAAGGAGGAGCATGAACAAAGAGCGGCCACCGCTGGCTTGGGTCGCCATAGGCCTGCTGGTGACGTTGGTGACGACAAACGTGGTGTTCTTGGTTCTTATGCACACAGGTGGGCCGCTAATCGGCCTCGTGTTTTACCTGGCCTTGCTAGTCGCTGTATGGCGTAGACGGCAACCTGATTACCGGCCGGTGGTAGTGGGAGGGCTTGTAGGGTTAGCAGTACATATAGTGGAAGTGATCCTTGTGGGCTGGACAACCTATCCACTGCTTATGGCGCTGAATCTGATCTTGCCGGCAGTTCTCGTGCCGGCGGCCTGGCTGGCAGGCAGGGAGATGTAAAGTGCGTATCCTAATCGTCGACGACGAACAACCCGCGCGAGAGCGCCTCAAGCGGCTCCTGGACGGCATCGGGGGCGTGGAGCTCATTGGCGAGGCTGAGGACGGCCTACAGGCGGTGGAGCTGATCGAGCGGGAACAGCCTGACTTGGTGCTGCTCGACATCCAGATGCCCGGGCTAGATGGCTTTGGCGTGGTCGAGGCGCTGGAGGAACCCCCGCCGGTCGTGTTCGTCACCGCCTATGACGAGTACGCCATCCGAGCCTTCGAGGTCAACGCGCTGGACTACCTGCTCAAGCCCATCAGCCACGAGCGGCTGGAGAAAGCCATCCACCGCGCCCACGAAGCGCAGGCCGAGGGGCAAGGCTTTGCGTCGCGGCTCGCCCCATTGCTGGAGAGCCTGACTAGTCAGAGCCATTATCTGACCCGGCTGGCCGTGCGCGACGGGAACCGCATCCGCGTGCTGGATACGGACGAGGTAGACTGGATCGACATCGAGAACGAGCAGACCTTCGTGCACGCAGGGAGCGCAACCTATCCCATACGGCGAACTCTGGCCGATCTGGAGGCGCGGCTTGACCCGGCCCGCTTCTTCCGCGCCCACCGCTTCGCCATTGTCAACCTCGACCGGGTGCAAGAGATCGTCCCCTGGTTCAAGGGCAGCCACAAACTGCGGTTGACCACCGGCGCGGAGGTCGAGCTGAGCCGGGCGCAGGCGCGGGCGCTGCGCAAGCTCCTGGACTGGTGACCCGACGGAAAAGGACATTCAAGAGTAGGGGAGCGAGGACGTGAAAGACAAAACCAGCTACCTAGACATGGCAGCGTGGATGCATCGCGTGACAGAGCCCGCTGTGCGCTCGGCGATACGCGCCCTCCAGCTCCCTGCGGGAAGCCGGGGACTCGACGCCGGGTGCGGCGTCGGCACGCACACCCTGTGGCTGGCGGAGGCTGTCTCGCCCGGAGGACACGTCACAGGAATTGATATTTCACGGGAGTGTCTGACTCGTGCCGAGGAAACCGCCGGTAAGAGCGGGCTGGCGACACAGGTTTCGTTCCAATATGGAGATATGGAGGATATCCCATTTGACGACGATGCGTTTGATTGGACCTGGAACGCAGATACCCTGTGGCCTGTTGGAGGCAAGGATCCCCTGCCGCTGGTGAGGGAGCTCGTGCGCGTGGTCAAGCCCGGGGGAATTGTGGCTATTCTCTTCTGGTCTTCCCAGAGACTGCTGCCAGGATATCCCCTGTTGGAGGCCCGGTTGAATGCAACGTGTGCGGCCAACTTTCCCTACACCGATGGTACGAGACCGGAGCTGCACATATTGCGCGCTCTTGACTGGCTTCAGGAGGCAGGCTTGGATGAACCCCAAGCCCGCACCTTTGTGGCCGACATCCACGCCCCATCAGATGCCGCAGCCCGGGACGCACTGATAGGGAGCTTCCAGATGCTGTGGGGAAAGGCAGAGCCAGAGGTCGCGTCAAAGGATTGGGCCCAGTTCCAGCAGCTCTGCCAGCCAGAGTCGCCGGGTTTCATCCTGAATCTTCCCGACTACTATGCCTTCATCACCTATTCGCTCTTCTGGGGAAGGGTGACCAAGTGCCGTAGGATCTGAGGGCACCGGAAAAACGTGGTAAGATTACATTGCTGTGACCACACCACTACTGACCACCAAACTCTATATCCCGCCGCCGCGCCCCAACCTGGTGAAGCGCCCGCGCCTGGTCGAGCGGCTGGACGATGGGCTGCGCCTGGGCCGCAAATTGACCCTCATAGCCGCTCCGCCAGGGTTCGGCAAGACGACGCTGGCCACCGAATGGCTGTACAGCAAGGACAAGAACGTCTCCTCTCGCTCCGTTGCTTGGCTGTCTCTGGATGAGGGAGATAACGACCCGGCACGCTTCTTCACCTATCTCATCGCCGCGCTGCGACAGATCGATGCAGGTGTGGGTCAGGCCACGCAAAGCCTGCTCGGCTCGCCGCAGATGCCCCCCACAGAGTCACTGGCAACGACGCTCGTCAACGACATCGCTGCCATCCCCACGCCTTTCGTGCTCGTGCTGGATGACTACCAGTTGATCCACAACACGCTCATCCACAACGCGCTTGCCTTTCTACTAGATCACCAGCCGCCGCACATGCACCTGCTCATTGCCACGCGCACCGATCCGCCCCTGTCGCTGCCCCGCCTGCGCGTGCGCGGGCAGATGACGGAGGTCCGTGCGGACGACCTGCGATTCACGGGGGGGGGAAGCGGCGACGTTCCTCAACCAGGCGCTGGGACTTGAGCTCGATGCCGAAAAGATCGCCGCTCTCGAGGCGCACACCGAGGGCTGGATCGCCGGGCTGCAACTGGCGGCCCTCTCGATGCAGAGCAAGCAAGACGTCGATAGCTTCGTCGAGGCCTTCAGCGGCAGCAACCGCCACATCATCGACTATCTGACCGAAGAGGTGCTTGCCCGGCAGCCCGAGGAGATGCGCGATTTCCTGCATCAAACCTCCATTCTGGATCGCTTCTGCGCTCCGCTTTGTGACGCCGTGAGAGAGGCCGACGTCGATTCGCGGACTATATTGGAGCACCTGGAGCGCCAGAACTTGTTCCTCGTCTCCCTCGACGACCAGCGCGAGTGGTATCGCTACCATCGCCTTTTCGCTGACTTTTTGCGCACCGAGTTGACGACGGAGCAATCGGCGACCCTGCACCTGCGGGCGGCACACTGGCTCCAAGCGCACGACCTGCTGCCCGAGGCAGCCGAACACGCGCTGGCATCAGGAGATACAAGCGAGGCAGTCCACATCATCATCCCGGCCGCTAACCAGGCACTCCACAACGGAGAACTCGTCACCATCCTGGACTGGCTGGATGCGCTGCCCGACGAGGCGGTACGCGCGAATGGCTGGTTAGCCTCGTTCAAGGCCTGGAGCCTGATCGCGACGGGGCAGGCGGAGTCAGGTGTATCCTACATCCAATCGGCCGAGGCTACACTGGGGCCAGACGCTTCCCCCCTGGATTGCGGCCGGGTGCTCAGCCTGCGCTGCCCGTTGGCCGAGCCCGCCGACAAGATACGGATAGCCCAAAAAGCCCTCGTTATGATTGGGGATGCCGATCCGCTATCGCGCAGCAACACCCTGTTTATGCTCGGCGACGCACAGGACGCAGTGGGCGACGTGACTGGGGCCGTCGAGACGTTCCACGAGGCCTACCAAGTTGGGCACCAGCATGGTTTCGACATCATCGCCGCTGCGGCGCTCGGTCACCTTGCCATCTCGCTGAACGAGCAAGGCAAGCGGCGCGAGGCGCTTGCGGTCTGCCAACGAGGCTCCGCGCAGTATGTCGGTTCACAAGGCAGACCCCTACCGATCGCCGGGTTGATCCACATCGTGCTGGGCGAATTGGCCTACGAGGCCAACGACCTCGACCAAGCCCATCACTATATCCAAACGGCCCTCGAACTCGGTAAGCAATCGGCGGTGATGATCGCCGTTCTCTATGCCACCGAAGCTCTGGCACAAGTTCAATACGCTCTGGGAAACTCAGAAAAAGCCCTGGCAGCCATCCAGGAGGCGCAACGCCTTGCCTATCAGTCAGGCGAGTATATGTGGGCCGACGCCGACGCCGCCCTGGAGGCTGATCTACGACTGCGGCAGGGCGACATTCTGTCCGCCCAGCGCTGGGTGGAGAGCACAACGTTCCCCACGGGCAAACTACCCAATCTGACCGACCGGTTCAAGTTCCCTACGTATGCCCGGCTGCTCCTGGCTCAGGGACGTCCAGAGGAAGCACGCGCCCTGCTCGCTCAGAGGGAAGGGTTGGCAAAGAAGGATAGACGCCACCGCCAACTGATCACCATCCACATTCAACAGGCTCTGGCGGAGCACAAGCTGGGCAGCGAGACAAAGGCGCTGGCATACCTGGAACGCGCCCTGTGCCTGGCCGCGCCGGAGGGTTACATCCGCGCCTTCCTGGACGAAGACCCTGCGCTGGCCCAGTTGCTTCCCCACGCGCGACACGTCGCGCCAGAATTTGTGGACAAAATGCTCACAGCGTTTGGAGTGTCGGAGTATGGGAGTACGGGGGAGACGCGCCCATACCCCCACACCCCCACACTCATCGAACCCCTGAGTGCGCGCGAACTCCAAGTCCTGCGCCTGCTGGCCGCCGATCTCTCCGCCCCCGAGATCGCAGAAGAGCTCGTCGTCGCGGTGAGCACCGTCCGCTCGCACATCAAGCACATCTACGGCAAGCTCGACGCCCACAGCCGCTACGAGGCCGTCGAGCGGGCCAAGATACTGGGCCTCCTCTAGTTTCCCCTATCAAAATCCCCCACCTCAATCCCCAACTTGGGGATGACGTATCCCCCACATCTCTGCTATACTGCGTGTGTAGCCTAAGAGCGTCGACACAAAGGAGATGAAAATGATATCGTCAGAAAGTTTCTTTGCGATGTGGGAGCAATACAACAGTGCCGTCTGGCCGATGCAAATCGTCACTTATGCACTGGGTCTATTGAGCGTCGTCCTGACCGTCAAGAAATGGTGGCTCTCCGACAAGGCCATTGTCGGCACGTTGAGCTTCTTGTGGCTCTGGAGCGGCTTGGTGACGTTCATCATCGGATTTGGAGATTTGAGCGCCCAGTACTATGCCTGGGGCGCACTGTGGATCATTCAGAGCCTGATTTTCTTTTACGTAGGTTGGGTCAAGTCGAAGCTGGCGTTCGGCTTCAACGGCAAGTGGACCAGCTACCTCGGCCTGATCTTCATCGCCTATGGCCTGGTCGTGTATCCCCTGATCGGAAGCTTCAGCGGACACCCGTATCCAGGCAGTCCGATTTTCGGGGTGGCCCCGTGTCCGGTCTGCATTTTCACCGTCGGGATGCTTCTTCTATCTGCGAAAAAGGTGCCGCTGTTCGTGATGGCCATCCCTCTCCTGTGGTCGTTGACGGGACTGTATGCGGTGACGGTGATGGGCGTCTATGCTGATGCGGGCGAGGTCGTAGCGGGCGTGGTGAGTGCTGCGGTGATATGGCTCAACACCAGAAAGGGTAGCTGGCCTTCTGTCCGTCCAATACAGTGAACCGATTGCAGGAGACAAACAAATGGAAACAGCTCTGATCACTGGCGCATCAAGCGGCATCGGCGAGGCCTTTGCACGGAAGCTAGCACTGCTGGGATACGACCTCGTCCTGGTGGCGAGACGGAAGGAAAGATTGGACGCCATCGCCGGAGAGTTGGAAGAAAAGCATCCGGTCACGGTAGAGGTGCTGCCGGGCGATCTATCCAAAGACGACGACATCTCGCGGATCGAGCAGCGCATCGAGGCACTTGATACGCTCGCAATGCTCGTCAACAACGCCGGATTTGGCACGCGGGGTGCTTTTGCCGACGTCGATCTCAGGAAATCGCTGGCCATGATCCAGGTGCACGTGACCGCCAGCACGCGCCTTGCCCGCGCTGCGCTTCCGGGGATGATCACCCGGCGAAAGGGAACCCTCATCAACGTCGGATCTCCGTCAGCATTCATCCCCCTGAGTGGTAACGCGATCTACAGCGCGACCAAAGCGTACCTGATCGCGTTCTCCGAATGCCTGGACTTGGAGGTACAGGATGCCGGGATCAAAGTACAAGCGCTGTGCCCTGGCTTTACCTACTCAGGATTCCACGACACCGACGAGTACGAGGGTATGAATCGCTCCAAGATACCCAATGTACTGTGGATGTCGGCTGAGGAAACGGTGGAACAGTCCCTAAACGCCCTCGACAGCAGGAAGGTTGTCTTTGTTCCCGGCCTCGTCAACCGCCTGATGTATGTGACTTTTAGGAAAGTGACGAGGCGCCTGGCGGCAAAGGTATTGCGCTGATGAAAAAGCCATCAGAAGTTGGAGAAAGTGATATGAACAAAAACTGGCTAAAACGCTTTGAGGAGCAAAACGTTCAATTCGTCGTGCTGAATCAAAGCCAGGACAAAAAGCTGATCAAAACCCTCCGGCGTCAACCAGGGTGGTCGGTTGACTTTGAAGGGGATGGAGCAGTGATATTCGCTCGCTCCGCGCAGAACGGAGAGCAGCGATGAACGACGTGACTCGACAGGAAAAAGAGAGGTCTCTTTGGGACAAACAGGCACACGGCTACGACAGACATAGCCTAAAAATGTACGAGCGCGCCTACGATCTGTCCATCCAAAAGACTCGCGCCATCCTCTCACCTGAGCACCAGGTGTTGGAAATTGGATGTGGCACCGGGATCATTTCTCTCGGCATCGCACCTTTCGTGGAGAGCGTCGTGGCCACAGACATATCCCCGCAGATGATCGCTGTGGCAAAAAGCAAAGCGGATAGTGCTTCGATCACCAACGTCGAGTTTCGTGTGTGCGACGGCTATGCGCTCCCGTACGACGATCAAGCGTTTGACGCCGTCCTGTTGTTCAACGTACTCCACTTTGTCAAAGAACCGACCGTCATGCTCCGTGAAGCGCACAGGCTGCTCAAACCTTCCGGATACCTGGTCAGCGCGACGGACTGCTATGCCGAACCCGTGCCTCTTCCTTTCAGAATCGGGCTTGGCATCCAGAGACTCTTGAACCGGATGGGCATCATTCCCTTCATGGGGTACTACAAGCAGGAAGACCTCCATCAACTGTTTGAGCAATGCGCGTTTGCCGTCGTCGAAACTGACGTGCTCCACCCCGCTCCGGTAAACTACTACGTTCTCGCGAGGAAAAGGTAATGGACACCTTCAAGGATAAAGTCGCCATCGTGACTGGCGGTGCTTCCGGCATCGGACGGGCGCTGTGCGAAGAGCTGGCCCGCAGGGGAGCCGCTGCCATCGTCGTGGCGGACATCGACGCCGAGGGAGCGCAGGAGGTCGCGGCGGCCAACAGATGCGCGCAGGCGGTGCACGTGGATGTCTGCCGCGCAGGGGACGTGCAGACGCTGGTGGACGAGACCACCTCGCGGCACGGGCGGCTCGACCTGATGATCAATAACGCCGGCGTCGCCATCTGTGGCGAGGCGCGCGATCTGACGCTTGACCACTGGCAGCGCGTGCTCGACGTCAACCTGTGGGGCGTCATCTACGGAACGACGGCCGCCTACCGGGTGATGGTCGAGCAGGGATTCGGCCACATCGTCAACGTGGCCTCCCTGGATGGCCTGACGCCTATGCCGCTGGCGACGCCCTACACCGCCGCTAAGCACGCCGTGGTGGGACTCTCGACCGCGCTGCGGATTGAGGGCGCCGAGCTTGGCGTCAAGGTCAGTGTCGCCTGTCCCGGCACAGTCCAGACGAACATACTCGACACAGCGGCTTTCGTGGGGATCAAGCGGGAGAAGGCCATCGCCGAGATGCAGTCGGGGTTCAAGATGGCAGACCCCGCTGACTGTGCCCGTGCCATCCTGCGCGGCGTTGAGCGCAACCAGGCCATCATCATCGACACCCGGCTCAACCGCCTGTTCTGGCGGCTCTATCGACTCAGCCCTTCCCTCTACGCCGCGCTGATGCAGAAAGGGGTCGAGCAGATGCGGCCATTGCGCGAGACACCAACAAACACAATGGAGGAAACGATATGACTCAACCCACCCTAGACAAGGAAAAGTGGTATCTTCTCAAAAAGTAGGGGGAAATCTAAGTCTCCCACGATGTGTCCAGCCGGAGTTGTTCAGATTGTTGAGCGATCAAGTCGGCAAGTTGAGGTATCTTGTTTGCATCGGTCACGCGGTCGT
>Ga0208279_1000744_pt1 | contig 22576 bp, 22 predicted proteins | sample AntAceMetag02UKM_FD_184766 | JGI IMG/M metagenome (GOLD analysis project Ga0208279, IMG submission 184766) | Saline lake microbial communities from Ace Lake, Antarctica - Antarctic Ace Lake Metagenome 02UKM (SPAdes) (version 2) | ecosystem: Environmental > Aquatic > Non-marine Saline and... | reverse complement strand
GTGGGCCTCCGTATGTGGGTTGTCTCGCCTATGGCGAGTTGATTGTTGTTGTCCAACAACCATACTACCCCATGCGGAGTGCCCCTCTAAACATAAGTTCTCAAAGAGCTATTTTGGACAGGTCTGGTATTTTTATGAAATTCCCATTTGAAGACCCTGCTTTTTTACCCTGCCATTTCAGCCCATAAGCCTTTGCTCGATATCCACTTGAGACGTCCATGATTCCCTGGGAGTTCCTCGACAGCACGCAGGTGCCCGGAAACGGCGGAGAGCTCCGCCTATACAGGCGGGGGGAGGAGTTCTCGATCAGGGCGGACGGTTATGAACTTATGGACAGCCGGGTCCATGGATCAGCGGAGGCTCTGGCCGAGTTGGCGTGTGCAAGGGTCGCTGACCGTTCCAGGCTCCGGGTTCTGATCGGGGGTCTGGGCATGGGGTACACCCTGGCCGAGGCGCTGAACCGACTCGGAGCGGATAGCCGGGTGGTGGTGGCCGAACTGGCGCCGGCGGTGGTGGAGTGGAACCGGGGACCCCTTGCGCACTTGGCCGGACGTCCACTACAAGACGCCCGGGTCACTGTTCGCGAGGTTGACGTCGCCCAGATTCTGAAGGAGAAGCAACGGGCCTATAACGCCATCTTGCTGGATGTGGATAACGGACCCGAAGGCCTGACCCGGAAGGGCAACGACTGGCTCTACGCCCTGGCCGGACTGAATGCGGCCTTTGCGGCGCTGCGGCCCGCGGGCGTTTTGGCAGTATGGTCGGCAAGTCCGGATCGGGCCTTCACCAAGCGTCTGCGCCGAGTGGGCTTCGAGGTGGACGTAATCACTGTGCGGCGGCGAGGTCGACGTGGGGGAGGGCGGCACACGATATGGATCGCGGGGCGCGGTTCCTGACCTAATAACAGGGACGTTGGTTGAATTTGTTCAATTAAAGCAGGCTGATCTTGGGGGAGGGGTCAGATCCTAGAACTAGACAACTGAGGCCATAAACACAGAACCCAGATGTGTGTTCCGCAATTTATGCGGCCCCATCTAATCAATGTTGGGTAAAGGAGATCAGATGATTACAGCAAGAACAACGATTATGGCGATATTTCTTTGTATGTGCTTGACGCTGACATCCTTCGCAGTAGAACAAAGTGCAAGTGGTGACCAACGCCGCTCCTTCGCATTACCGCAACATGGCACATTGATCTTGAGCGTGCCGAGCACATGGAAACAGATTGTTCATCAACCACCAGGAGATATACCTCCTACTATCACGCTCTCCCCTGATAAAGGAGATGAATTCAAAGTTCTCATCACTCCCCTTTGGAGTCCCAAGAAAGATCCAACCTTAAACAAGCCAGAAAAGGTTAGAAGTCTGATTGACAACGATCTCAGAGGCATGCTTCCCAGCGCTGTCGAACAACAGGTTGTCATACAGGAATTCAATGGGGTTTATGGAACCGGATACTACTTCCTGGTGACGGACAAAGCCCCCAAGCCCGGCGAGTATCCATACGCCGTACGCGCAGGAGTTGGGGTTGGGGATCTCTTGTTAAGCGTTACTGTTCTCTCCAGATTGAAGAACTCTGAGGGAATCACATCGACCATCAAGGCGCTTGAAGAAGCAAGGCAGATATATGAATGAAGCGCGCAACAGCTCACGCCACCTGTGGCGTTTACGCGCGCCGGTGAGTTCTGTCGTTGGCCAATAAGTTAAGCTTAAAGACAAGGAAGGAATACTATGAAAATTCAAACATCGTCGTATCTGAAGATGAAAACTCTGGTATTGAGTCTGGTCATCATCTCTACTGTTGCCTTTGCTGAAGAAGGGACAATTACCAAGCAGGAAATTGCTCAGGCCCAGAAAATATGGGGTGCCGGCGTCGTTGCAATTGGCAAGGTTTATACCAATGGCGGGAACTATAAGAAAGCAGCTGAGGACCACGTTGACAGTCTTTACGCATACCAGCTTTGCCCTGTTCTCTTCTGCCCCACCAAAGCTGCGGAGAAACAGTTCCGACTGACAAGAGAAGGAGCGGTATCCTACTTTGTAGGCGGCGATAAGAATTTTCCCGAGGATAAAGGTTTCGCCCTGCAACCCTGGACGAAGGTTCGCTTTGAGAACGCTGGGACATTCATTCATGGGGATTATGCGGTAGCTATGGGGAATTACTATTTCACTCCGAAGGAAGGAGAAGAAGTAAAGGTTGAATATACATTTGGCTACATCAAAGGCAAGGATGGCAAACTTAAGATTAATTTACATCACTCTTCCCTTCCTTACACTAAGAAGTAGCGACCCATCTAATCGATGTTGTGCAAAAGGAACATGGATACGGATTCCCTAACGTGCGACGCCTACTGAGTGCTTATCGCACGCTCGGGTGAAATCTCCGAGTTTCTGCGCGCGGAAAACGGTGCCGCCGCCAGTCGGTACCCGAACGAGGAATCCTACCTCGGCGTGATGCACCAGTTCGTTTCCTGCTTTGCGGAGTGGCCCGAGGACAACCTCGACCGCTGGAATCTGCTCGACGAGGTTGATCCGGATGAGTTCGGGTCGCGGCACGCCAAATTAGCTGAGGAAATCATGGGCGTCATCAGGACGCCCATCGAGAAGCGTGGACCAGTGGGAGAATAGGGTCGCAGAACAAGAGGCTTAGGCTCTGGCACTGCGTGTCATAGCGGATTGGCTGGACTACGGTGAAAGCATTCCCGACTTTGTTTTCGCATTTCATGATCGTGTTGAAATCGGGCCTCGCATGCTGGCCCGCATTGCGAAACATACAGGACTGAAGCCGGAAGATAGAGAACGTCTCGTCATGGTGCGCCGCCGTCGGTGGTGATCTGTGCCCTGGCGCCGGACCGCACGTCCCCGGCCGCGAAGACAATCTCCTGATTGGTCTCCAGCGACCCGCACGGTGTCTCGATGAAGCCCTGCTGATCGAGCTGGAGGTATCCTTTGAGGAAGCCCGTGTTGAGTATCCTCCCTATGAATATGAAGACGCCCTGGACGTCGAGCATGCGGTACGCGCTTCCCGTGGCGATGATGACGGTCCTTGCAAGGAGCTCCTGCTTTGACGTGATGAACTTCCTGAGATCCCCCTCATTCTCGATTTTCGCGCCCTCGTCGTCGGTGAGAATGCACGCGCCTAACCGTTCAGCCTGATTGTGGAGCCTCTCTGCCAGTTCACCTCCGGCATCATTCTTTTTCCTGCCTGGCGGCTTTGGGCCGGAACTTGAGCATCAAGTCTGCTCCGGCGCAGTAGAGGACCGGCGCGACGAAGAATGTCAGAACGACGATCGCCGTGACCAGCGCGTCGTTGAGTCCCGTGCGGTGTTTGAACTCCCTGACCACGGCGTAGAGGACCGGCACGACGATGAGAGTGATCAGGACGATGGTCATCCCCCCGAAAGACGGAATGGCCATGGGTACCATGACGTCCGCGCCGCGACCCGTGGAGGTGAGGATGGGAATCAACGCCAGGATGGTCGTCCCCGCCGTCATGAGGCACGGCCGGACCCGGCGCAGGCCCGCCTCGATGGTCGCCTCCCTGATGGCCGCGATGGACCCGGGGCGCCTCTTCTTGAAGGACTGGTCGAGGTAGGTCGCCATGACGACGCCGTTGTCGGAGGCGATGCCGAAGAGGGCCAGGAAACCCACCCAGACGGCGACGCTCAGGTTGAAGGGGTGCACCTGGAAGAGTGCGCGCATGGAGACGCCGAAGACGCTGAAGTTGAGGAACCAGGGCTGGCCGTAGAGGCCGATCATGATGAATCCGCCGGCCCACGCAACGAAGATGGACGAGAAGACAAGCACGGTTGTGGGGACGGACTTGAACTGGAAGTAGAGGATGAGGAAGATGATAAAGAGGGCAAGGGGAAGGATTACCTTCAATTTGGCCTGCGCGCGGAGCTGGTTCTCGTAGCTTCCGGCGAAGTCGAAGCTTACACCGGCCGGTAGCTCGAAATCGCCGCTCTCCATTTTCTTCTCGAGGTAGGCCTTGCAGTCCTCCACAACGTCGACCTCGGCGTGTCCCGGCTTCATGTCGAAGATGACGTAGCCGACGAGGAAGGTGTCCTCCGTCTTTACGACCTGCGGCCCGCGGACATACACGATCCTGGCGAGCTGCTCCAGGGGGATCTGGCTCCCGTCCGCCGCCGGCACCAGGATCCTGTCGAGCGTCTCGATCTGGTCCCTGAGCTCCCTCAAGTAGCGGACGCGGACGGGGTAGCGCTCGCGCCCCTCCACCGTCGTGGTGATCTTCTTCCCTCCGACGGCAACCTCGATGACGTCCTGGATCCTGCGGATGTGGATGCCATAACGGGCGATGGCCTCGCGGTCTATCTCGATCTCCAGGTAGGGCTTCCCCACGATACGGTCGGCAATGACGGAGGCGGGCTCCACGGAGGGCACCTCTTTCAGGTAGCGCTCGATCCGGAGGCCCACCTTATCGATGGTGTCGAGGTCCGGCCCCTTGACCTTCACGCCCATGGGGGCCCGCATCCCGCTCTGGAGCATGACGATGCGGGCTGCTATCGGCTGGAGCTTCGGCGCGGAGGTCGTCCCCGGTATCTCGGCCACTCTCGCGATCTCCTTCCAGATATCGTCCGGCGTCTTTATGTTAGGGCGCCACTGGCGGTAGGGGCGCCCGCGCGAATCGGGAATGAGATTGCCGTTCTCGTCGCGGACGAACTCCCCCTTTCTCCTGTCGTACTTGAAGCGCTGGCGGTGACCCTCCTTGTCGGTGATGTACTCCGGCTTGTAGTGGATGACCGTCTCGATCATGGAGATGGGCGCCGGGTCGAGGGGGGTCTCCGCGCGGCCGAGCTTGCCCACCACGGACTCGACCTCCGGGATGGAGTTTATGAGCATGTCCTGCTTCTGGAGGACGTCCAGGGCCTCGCCTATCGAGGCGTGGGGCATGGTGGTCGGCATCCAGAGAAACGATCCCTCGTCCAGGGGGGGCATGAACTCCTTGCCGAGAGTGCTCCAGACGAGCCCGCCGGCAACAACGATCAGAATCGGAAGGGAGAGAAAGAGCAGCTTATGGTTCAGGCACCAGCGAAGGATGGGGCCGAAGAAGCGCTCGAACAATTTGAAGAACGCGAGCAGGCTCCCTGAGAGGAGGACGACGAAGATGAAATTTCGCGAGAATCCTTGCCCCGGCCCCAGCGGGAGCCAGTGCTTGGTCAGGAGGATCGCCACGACGAGAATGGCGAGGATAATGGGAATGAGCGGCATGGTCTTGCGAACTTTCTCGGGAACCCGCGGGCGGACGAACTTTGTACATCCCATGAGGATAAGGATGAGGCCGCCCCACCAGGCGACCTTCACAGCCACGACGATGCCGGCAAGGATGAGGAGGAGGTTCAGAAACTGCATGAGCCTCTTGCTCTTAAATCTTCCCCTGAAGAGAAGGTGCGCGCCGGGCGGTATGATGGTGAGGGCGATGATGACCGATGCGATCAGGGCGAAGGTCTTGGTGAAGGCGAGCGGCCTGAAGAGCTTTCCCTCTGCTCCCATCATCGTGAAGACGGGGATGAACGATACCACGGTAGTTGCGATCGCGGTAAGAACCGCACTGCCCACTTCACTGGTTGCTTTGAAGATGACTTCAAGGGAGTGTCGAGTGTCGAGTGTCGAGTGGCGAGTGGGAAGTTTTGCCTGCTCCTCATCCAGATGTTTCAGGATGTTCTCGCAGACGATTATCCCCATGTCCACGATCGTTCCGATGGCGATGGCTATGCCGGAGAGAGATACGATGTTTGCGTCCACGCCGGAGAGCTTCATGATGACGAAGCAGAATAGAATTGCCAGCGGGAGGGAGAAAGAGATGAGGATGGAGCTCCTCAAGTGCATCATCATCACGAGGACGACGATTATCGTGATGAGGACCTCCTCCGTCAGCGCCTTGTTCAGCGTTCCGAGCGTCTCGTAGATGAGCCCCGTCCGGTCGTAGTAGGGGACGATAGTCACCTGGGAGACGGTCCCATCGGGGAGTGTCTTCCGGGGGAGCCCGTGCGCAATCTGCTCGATCTTCTCCTTGACGTTCTTGATGACCTTGAGGGGATTTTCGCCGTAGCGGACGACCACGATGCCGCCCACGGCCTCTGCCCCCTCCTTGTCCAGGGCGCCGCGCCGGAGCGCGGGCCCGAGTGCGACCGTCCCTATGTCCTTCACGTAGATTGGGACGTTCTCGTTCATCTTGATAACCGACAGCTCGATATCCCTGACCCCTTTGATGAACCCGAGGCCCCTGATGAAGTACTCGACCTTGTTGACCTCGATGGAGCGGGCACCGACGTCGACATTCGACATGCGGACGGCGTTGAAGACCTCCTCGAGCGTCACGTCGAAGGCGCGCATGGCATCGGGATCGACGTCTATCTGGTACTCCTGGACGAAGCCCCCGATGGAGGCGACCTCGCTCACGCCCCCGGCGGAAAGGAGGGTATAGCGGACGTACCAGTCCTGGATGGAGCGCAGCTCGTTGAGGTCCCAGCCCCCCGTGGGTTTGCCTTCCTTATCCCGTCCCTCTAGCGTGTACCAGAAGATCTGACCCAGGGGCGTCGCGTCGGGCCCGAGTATTGGCTGGACGCCCTCGGGAAGAGTGCCGGGGAGTAAGCTGTTCAGCTTCTCGAGAATACGCGACCGGGTCCAGTAAAACTCGTTTTCCTGGCTGAATAGCTTTTTCTCGTCGAAGATAATGTAGATCGTCGAGAAGCCGAAGAAGGAATAGCTCCGTATGGTCTTCACGCCGGGAATGCCGAGGAGGGAGACGGTGAGGGGGTAGGTGACTTGGTCTTCGACGTCCTGGGGGGAGCGGCCCATCCACTCGGTGAAGACGATCTGCTGGTTCTCGCCGATGTCGGGTATGGCGTCGGTGGGGACGGGCGAGCGCTCCAGCGAGCGCAGGACCGGTATCCGGCTCAGGTCCCAGTCGAACGGCGCCGTGATGATCCCCGCGACCACGAGGAAGAGAACGAGCAGGGCGACCACCAGCTTGTTCTCGAGACAAAAGCGTATAAGAGTGTCGAGTGGCGAGGGGCGAGGGGCGGGTGGCGAGTGTTGATTGTCAGGTGGCATGATGGCCTCCCCTGGCCTGGAGATTCTTTATTGTTGCCACTAGGATAGATATTATTTCGTTGCAGAGCCCGGTTCTTTGAGCAACAATTTCATCGCCTAGCCAAGGCTTCATGCGATCATATCTTCCTAGGGTTTCGCGGGCAGAACCGCGAGCAATTCTTAAGAACTGCAGATATTCTTTCGTTCCCCCTCTACCGTACCCCTCTTCAATGTTAGAGCATATGGAGTCTGCGGATGATACCTGCTGATAAATGAGAGGTTTTGCTCTTATATCGTTTTTAAGTTTGCTCATATCTTCAAGAACAAGCTCAAATAGTTCTCGCGACTTACAGTAGGCACCAAATTCCCAAAGCTTATCTTTCACTGACTTGTTTTTTTCACTCTCCCTTCGCCCCTCACAACTCGACACTCATAGCTCCACCGGTTCTCCGCACTTGATCATTGATTTACCGAAGTACGGATTTTTGATGTCGGGAGTCGCCTGGAGCCAGGTGGCCCCCCGTCCGCCGAAGGCCATGGGGCACTTGAAGAGGTAGACGGCTTTTTCTCCGCTTGGTTTGAACTTTTTGATGACGATCGGCATTGTCTCGGAGAGGAGGGCGAACCCACGCCTCTGGCCCTCGATATCCTTGGCGTCCGTGGTGTTCTGAAGGCCCTTTTCGAGGTTCGCCGCCTCCTTCATCCACGCCATGTGGGCGGGTCCTTTCAGGAGCTTCATGTCCACCGCCGCCAGGGCTTTTTTCATGCTCTCCGCAGAGTCTGAGGCCGCATCCCGGTCATCGGCGGCCAGGCATTCCTGAAGGACCAGGTACGTTTCGAGGAGGTTCGAGAGCTGTGACCTGAACTCCTCGGGTGTGTCGAAATCTGCTCTCCCCTCAGCACTCTTTTCCCTTACCTCGACGCTTGACACCCGACCCGAGCTTGTCCCGCTTGTCACGAGCGCAGCCGAGGGGGGTGGAGCCGAGGGAAAACTTTCTGTAACCTCGCCGCATTTCAGCATGGAGCTCCCGAAATAGGGGTTCCGCGTCTCCTCTTTTGTCTGGAGCCAGGAGGCTCCCTTGTTGCTGAAGGCCATGGGACAGAAGAGCAGGTAGTGCACGGAATCCCCCGCGTGTCCGAACTGCCTCTCCATTGAGACGACGTCCTTGGAGAGATCGCGGAAAGCCTCGCGTGCTTCAACAAGCGTCTTGGCGTCGCTTCCCACCACGGCGTCGTTCGTGAGCTTCCGATAAATCTCCATCCAGGCCATGTGCACGTGGCCCTTGACCAGGTTCATGTCAACTGCCTCGATGGATTTCTCGAGGGCTTGATAACCTTTTATGGCCGCAGTCAGACCATCCGCGGCGAGGGACTCCTGGATCTGGAAGTAGTCTCTATAGAGAGGCGTCAACGCGGCGCGGAACGCCTGCGGGACGTCCATGGTCATCTTCTTCCCGGGCTTTCCCCCTTTCCCGGCAGGCTGCGCCTCGCCGTGCTGATGGCCGACGGCGCCGCCGCCCCCCTCTGGCGTCATCATGCTCGGCTTGGCCTCTATCTGGATGGCGCTGTCGATCTTGAAGTTGCCGTGAGTGACGACGAGCTCCCCCTTCTTAAGGCCGGAGCGCACGATGTAGTAGTCTCCCGCCCTCTTCCCCAGGACGATCTCGCGCCCCTCGAACGTTGGCCTATCTTTTCCAGGCACCTGGACGTACACGACGGCGCGCTTTCCCGTGATGAGGGGAGCGGATGCCGGGATGACCAGGGGGGCGCCGGCCTTCTCATCCGCGCTGACGTACCCGAGGGACTCGGTCCGGACCAGCGGCATGCCGCAGATGGGGCAGTCGCCCGCGTGATCCTCTATAACGTCGGGATGCATGGGGCAGATCCACTTGCCCGCGAGGGAGGGGTCCATGACCTGCCCGCCCGTGGCAACGTGCGACTTGACCACGGCCCGCACGAACATCCCCGGCTTGAGCTTGCCAGCGGAATTTTCGGCGTTCACGCGGACCTTCACGGTACGTGTCCTTTCGTTGAGAACGGGATCGATGAAGGCGATTCTCCCCGTGAAGACATCGCCCGGGTACGCCTCGGTTGTGAATTCCACATCCTGGCCGTATCGTATCCACGCCAGATCGGACTCGTATGCGTCGAGCATGATCCACACGCGAGTGAGATCCGCAATCGTGTATATCTTCGTACCTTCCTGTACGTACATCCCTTCAAGGGCCTCCTTGTGTATCACGATTCCCCCGATGGGCGCGTAGATGGTGATGTGGTCGGAAGCCTTATTTCTCAGCTCGATTTCCTGTATCTGCTCCGGTGTGAGCCCCCAGAGGCGCAGCCTCTCACGGGAAGCCTCGACCGTTGCGACGGCGGTATCCCTCATGATTTTGATATCGCTTTTTTCAAGTTTCCTGGCCGCCTCGATAGCCTGGAGGAGCTCCTCCTCGGCGGAGTAGATCTGCGGGCTGTAGATGTAGACCATGTGGTCGCCCTTCTTGACGGGGACGCCCGTGTAGTCCACGTAGAGCCGGTCCAGCCTTCCCGGCACCCAGGCGGTGATGTAGGCCAGCTTCGTCTCGTCGTAGTCCACTTTTCCCACCATGCGGACGTCGACAGTGACGAACTTCAATTCCACCCGGCTCGTCTGTATCTCCGCCAGCTTCTTTGCCGCATCTGACATGGTGAGCGTCCGGGGGCCTTCCATTTCATCGCCCCCTCCCACCTTCACGGGTATCAGGTCCATGCCGCAGATGGGGCATTTGCCCGGCTTGGGGAGCTTGATCTGGGGGTGCATGGCGCAGGTCCATATCTCGGCTTTCTTCTCGGCGGCGGGAGGATGCTTGTGTCCCTTTTCGCTCTCCGCTTTCTCGCCGCCGCAGCCGGCAGCGAAGGCGACAATCATCAGAAGGGCGATCCCCTGATTGACACCGGGAGTCCATCGGGGCCGGTTGACCTTCTTCAGTTTATTCATCTCTGTTTTCCTCCATTTTCGTAGAGTCCGGGTCGGGATCAGGCTTGTCGGCAGTTTCGGTATCCTCCGGTTGATACACGGTGCGCTCGGGCCTTCCCTCTTCGGATCCCGGCCCTTCCCGCGGGATCTCGGCGCCGACCAGCTTCTCGAGTTCTGCAAGGCGCTGGGCGTGGTTGGCCAGTGCCCTCTCGTAGGAGAGCTGGAACTCCAGGAGGACACGCTGGGCGTCGATCAGCGTCAGAAAATCGAGCTTCCCCGCTTGGTAGGCCGTATCCGTCGCCTTGAGCGATTGCTCACCCTTCGGTATGAGTGTGTCGCGATAGAGGTCGATCTTTCTCCCGGCGTCGCGGAAGTTGTAGAGGGCGAGCTGCACGTCGTAGAGGAGTGTGTTCTCTCTCTCGATCAGCGTGTTCTGCGCCATGAGGAAACGGGCCCGCGCCTCACGCTCCTGCGCCTTGTACTTCTGATACCAGATCGGTAGATTGATGGACGCGACGGCCACGAGGGGGTCTTTTCCCCGATCGCTGGCACTGCTGCTCCCCGTCCCTGTCTCTATCCACTCGAAGCCGAGCGAGATGTCGGGTATGAACTCCTGCTTCGCCAGACTTATGGCATCCTTCTCCTTTTCAATTTCGAACGCCAGCGCCTTGAGTTCCGGATTCGCTCTCTTGAGCCAGGCGATCAACTCCTCGTCCGTGGCATCGATCTGCTCCTCGGGAATGTTCTTCGGCCGGGGGAGGGGAGCTTGTATGGGGCGGTTAAGTGCCGCATTGAGCTTTGCCACGATCGGCTCCTCGAGGTCCTCCAGCGTCCGCAGCCTGTCGTCGAGCTTGCCGAGCTCTACCTGGGCCTTGATCACGTCGGAGTAGCTTGCCGCTCCGGCCTTGTACCGGGTGCGCGCCACCTGCTCGAGGTAGGTGAGGAGGTCCAGGTTCTCCTTCGTGATAGCTATGGCGCGCGCGAGGTGGTAATGCTCGTAGTAGGCGTCCTTCACCCGGTAGAAGAGCTTCAGCTTCTCGTTTTCGTAGAGTTTCTCTGCGGCGTTCGCGGCCTCGAGCTCCATGTCCGAGCGCGCCTTGAGCTTGCCGTACCAGGGGAAGGCCTGGTAGATGCCGAAGCGGTGGCGCTGGGGGCCGGTCCTTGTCTCCACCTGCTGGATATAGTAGCCGTAGGTAAAGCGGGGATCGGGAAGAGTGCGCGCCGGGAGAATCCGCTCGAGATCCGCCTTCCAGCTGTTGAAAGCCGCTCGGAGGCCGGGGTTGTTCAGTGCAGCGTAGGCGAGGTAGTCGGAGAGGGTGGATTTCTCGTTCAGGTCGGGGAGGTCGGTTCTCTCGCTGGAGTGGGCGATATTTTCCCCGTACGTTGAGCGCTCCAGCGCGTGGTAGCGCTTGAAAGCCTGGCGCTCGTCACGGGAGGCGCACCCCGCGATGATGATGAGGAACGGCCCGGTGACGCCCAGGATGAATGTAATGGGCTTCATCTACTTTCCCCTCCTGAATTGTGCCAGAATCTCCATGACTTCTCTAATCTTTTTGTCCTTGTCGGCCCGGCTGCTCCCCTTGAACGCATGGACGACGCAGCCGCGGATGTGCTTCTCCAGGATGTGCTCCTCAACCCGAGAGAGTGCGTTTCTCACTGCGGAGAGTTGGGAGAGAATGTCGATGCAGTAGCGCTTCTCCTCGATCATCTTGATGATTCCTCTCACCTGACCCTCGATGCGCCTGAGGTTGACCAGCTCCTTGTCGTGCGTCGTCACCTGTTTGGCCATAATTCCACCTCCTGAGGCACTATACCATACCCCCCCTGGGTATGCAAGGAAAAATGAAAAAAATTATGGGGCGCTCGTGATGTCTCAAAATTACAATGGATCCTGTTGCAAGTAAATCACCCCCCGAGGGGGATCTTGGAAATACTTGCTGCGGCTTTCGGGGGCGCCGCTCCCGTGTTCGCGCGCTCCACTGGACAGCGTGCGGTATCCATGGTTATATAGCGGTGTGTGCTATGCGCAACGCGCGCATTATAGAAGAGATCGTTGAAAAGATAGTGGAAAGCGGTTCCCGGGCCGTCATCGTCGTGGTGAGCGAATACGGCCTGGAGGATGTATGTCTGAGCGTGCCCGCCATCGTCACCCAGGAAGGCGTCGAGAGAATAGTCGAGGGGGATCTCTCGGGCGAGGAGATGGAGGCGTTATCCCGTTCGGCATCCGTCCTTCAGGAGGCTCTATCCGGCCTCGGCGGGGAAGGATGAAGCCGACCTCTCGATTCCGGCTTTCCTGCGCTGGGCCTGCCTGCGATGAGAGTGGGTGATTCGTGACTACCCTGTTGCTGAACATAGCGTACCTGCTGACGTTCGTTGCATTCCTCGTCCGCGATATTTTGTGGCTGCGAATCCTCCTCGTGTCATCCCAGCTCTCCTTTATCGCCTACGCGATCCTGGCCGAAAACATTTCCATGACGGCATGGAATATCGGATTCGTCCTGGTGAACTTCATACAGGTTGTCAGGCTGCTGCGGATGAAGAGGCCTATCTCGCTCTCGCTCCCATTGGAGGATATCTACTCTCGAGCTTTCTCGCCGATGACCAGGAGGGAGTTTCTCTACTTCTGGCAGACGGGGAGAAAAAGCGAGATCGTCGATGAGTACATCGTGGGGAGCGGGAGCCGAGAAGAGGTACTCTATTTGATTGTAGAGGGAACGGTCTCCATTCTGCGCGCCGGGGAAGAGGTGGTCCGGATCGGCAGGGGGGATTTCATCGCGGAGTCGAGCGATATCATCGGCGGCGGTCCGGCGCTAATCGATGCCAGGGCCATCGGTACCGTGCGGTGTATTTCATGGGATAAGGACACGCTCGAAAGCTTACAGAAGGTCTCTCCGGAGATCGTGATCAAGGTCCAGAAGATAGTGGGCGGCTATATGACCAACAAGCTGAGAGCTGCCCTGGACGAGTAGGGGCTCTCTCTCGTTCAACACCTTTTTGCGTATTTTTCCCTGGTACGGAGTGTTGACCGGCTCTTCGGAGCCGCTTCCCCGGCTCTCTTCGCCGTTGTACGTTAGCCCTCTCTGCAATCGACTATGAGGAATTTCCCTATTTTATATTTCTATATTCGAATATTAGATTATAATGAGGGTGGACCATGAGGCACAAAACAGCGCTTTTTAAGTCTCTATCAAATGAGACCAGGCTCAGGGTGTTGATCCTTCTCTCCCGCCGGGAACTCTGTGTGTGCGAAATCGAGGAAGCTCTCGAGCTTTCCCAGTCCAGGATATCCCGCCATCTCACCGTGCTCCGAAATGCGGGTCTCGTTGTCGACCGCCGGGAGGGAACCTGGATTTACTATCGACTCGCCCCCCCCCGCGACGACCTGGAGGGCGCTCTCCAGAAATGCCTTATTACTTGTTTTAGCGGGATTCCCATGGTGCAGGAGGATTTGGGGAGGCTGGATAGAGTGCTATCGGTGGGGAGAGGGAAGATATGCGCGCGGAAAAGGGCTGCGAAGAAGAGATGAATGCCGAGAAAAGAGCGGAGAGGGACCTGAGTGTTTTCGAGAAGTACCTCACCGTGTGGGTGATTCTCTGCATTCTGGCGGGTATCTTCCTGGGACGCATCGCTCCCGGAGTGGCCGCATTCCTGGACGGTCTCGCCATATATGTTGGAGAGGCGCCCGTTGTCTCCATCCCGATCGCCGTCTGCCTCTTCTTCATGATGTATCCCATCATGGTGAAGATAGACTTCGCCGAGGTGGTGAGGGCGGGGAAGACGCCAAAGCCCGTTGCTCTCACACTCGTTGTAAACTGGGCCGTCAAGCCATTCACGATGTACGCCATCTCGGTGTTCTTTCTGGGCACGGTCTTTCTCAAGTTCATAGGGCCGGATGCGGTCGATTACGTCAAGATGCCCTTCGGCCTCGACCTTGATGTCGGTGCCGCCTACGGGGCGGGGAAGGTCGTGGTGCACCAGGGGATTAAGATGCTCGAGGTGCCCCTCTGGCGAAGCTACCTTGCCGGATGCATCCTCCTGGGGATCGCTCCCTGCACGGCCATGGTTCTTGTCTGGGGCTACCTGTCGAAGGGAAACGACGGCCACACGCTCGTCATGGTCGCGGTCAATTCACTCGCCATGCTCTTCCTGTACGGCCCCCTCGGCGGTTTCCTGCTCGGCGTGGGGCGCCTCCCCGTCCCATGGCAGGCCCTCGCCCTTTCGATCAGCATCTACGTGGCGTTACCGCTGGTAGCGGGATACTTCTCACGGAGGTGGATTATCCGGGCGAAGGGAGAGGAGTGGTTCAGGGAGAAGTTCCTCCATCTTCTCACGCCCGTCACGATAGCGGCGCTTCTCATCACGCTCGTTCTCCTCTTCTCCTTCAAGGGAGACGTCATCACCAGCCGCCCCTTCACGATACTCTGGATCGCCATCCCCTTATTCATCCAGACGAACCTCATATTCTGGTTGACGTACGGCATGGCCAGGATATTGCGCCTCCCCTACGAGGACGCAGCGCCCAGCGCCATGATCGGCGCATCGAACCACTTCGAGGTGGCCATCGCCACGGCCACGCTCCTCTTCGGCATCTCGTCTGGAGCGGCGCTCGCGACTGTCGTGGGTGTGCTGATCGAAGTCCCCGTCATGCTCGGCCTGGTGTGGGTCTGCAAAAGGACGACGCGCTGGTTTCGCCGGGAGGGCGAAATCGCAAGATAGGGTGCTTCCGCCTGTAATAAAAACGTAAAAATATAACCACGAAGGTCACGAAGAGCACGAAGAAATCGATGGAATATAATCGGGGTCGGACCCACATAAACTAAAATCGGATCCAGCCTGCTCTCTACTCTACCCGATCCACGCTTTTTCTCCGGAGCCGGGAAACAGCTACAATTGTAACCGTGTAAGCTACCGGAGCCACTATACAGGCGAGAACGAGACTTCCGAGGAAAAGAGGTTTCGCAATATCGATAATCTTTTCCAAGCTGAATCCGCTGAAAAAATCCCTGGTTATGCCGGGGCCTTCGTTGCGGAGCAAACACCGGCCTATCTTGTAGTCAAAGTAACAGATGAACGGAAGCGTTAGCGGGTTGCAGAATAGCTGCAGGCTTAAAACGGTCCCCACCTTGTTTACCCGAAAAATTATGGATAGTAAAATCGCCAGCCATATTTGACAGCCGGTGGTGGGGATGCAGCCGATAAAGGTGCCAACAGCTACGCTCCCCGCGATTTGCCGTGGAGAGCTATGGAGCTTGGCTATCTTTTTGACAGCTTCGTGAATTTTGCGTACTATCCCGCGCATAGGAAAAAAATCAGGGACGTAGGTTGAATTTGTTCAATTAAATCGGTCTGATCTTGTGTCTTGTTTACTACTTCAAGCTATCCGGATAAATGATCGAGTCCCGGTCTCGATCATAACTGTTTTGCTTCTCCTACCGGGGTTTTTATCTTGATAGCATCTGCCAGAATTGCCTGGGGCTCAAGATGGGTATTCCGCGGAATTTTTTAAGTTCTTGAAGTGCCCTGTCACCGGTTACTATAACTTCAGCATTACCGGAGACTGCGAGTGCCAATATATTGATATCGCTGTGCTCACCTTAAAGTGTGATTTCGATGGATAAGAATCAGCGCTATATTGAACAAATTCAACCTACGTCCCTAAATATCGTGTTTACGGAGAAAATCCCGATGTTTTTCCAGGAATTCCGCGGGCTCTTCCAGCATAGTCATATGCGCGCTGTTTTCAAAGACGTGAAATTGAGACCCGGGCGCCATCTTGCGGTATTCCGAAACCAGTTCAGGTGAACAAAGGTCATAGCGCCCGCAGTTAAAAAAGAGCGGCATAGCCAAACCCGGCAGGAATCCCGTGACGTTAACATCCTTGAGGTTGCCGAGGACATTCAATTCGGAATTGCACCCCGGGCCCACCATTGTGTCGTGAACCTGTGGGTGTTTCAGGTGATTGAATCTTGTCAGCGGCCCTGGGGGCTCCGGGAACAGTCGACACACATGCCTTTTTAAATGTTTCATCACGGCCGCCCGGTACTCTTCTTCATCTCCCACGCCGTTCAGCTCAAATTCGTCGATAATCCGGGCTGCGTTGCCGGGAAGGTTTGCTTTTATTCGCGTTGAAGTTTCCCGGATGTACTCCGGAAAGTCGAGGATGGGACTGGCCAGGGTCAGGCTTAGAATGCCCTGCGGGTACTTATGGGCGAATGCGGTTGCTAAAGTCGTTCCCCAGGAGTGCCCGAGCAAATGGAATCCATCCAGGCCAAGCGCCTGCCGGATCGCCTCCACCTCATCAGTGTAGCGCTGTATGGTCCACAGCGATCGGTTATCGGGATGGTCGGACAAGCCGCAGCCAAGCTGATCATAAAAAATAACTTTTCGTTCATCGGCAAGTCCCTGAAGGGGTACGAGATTCCCATGACTTCCTCCCGGCCCACCATGCAGGACAAGAAGCTGCGGTTTATTGCCGCTACCCACTTTGCCGTACCAGAGCTTGTAAGCATTGCCTCCATACGTGTATGAAACGAACCCCTCTTCACTGTATGACGGTTCTTTAAACAACTTGTTTTGAAGCTTTGGCATGTCCGTTACCAGCTTTCATAGAAGGCCCAGAATCTCCTGCTGCCCAGTTCGTTCAGGAACACCCGGGCTATTTCCCTGAGTTCTTCTTTCTCCTCCTCAGGCACGGAATGGCTGACCGAACAGCTCTTATCGAGGTAGAGCCTGAATCCCCCGGCCTTCAAGGGAATGATCGAGAAGGGGTAGAGACGGCAGATAGTCGGCCGAACCTCGTGGACTGCGCACATGTTGTTCTCGTTGAGGAAGGGGCATTTCTCTATGTCGAGGTGGTAATAGTCGAACCGGGAGTCGTACCTGAAGGGGTCGGGGCCCTTCCACCTCTCGAGCATCCTGCGCCTCTCCTCCACGGTGACGATGATGTCCCCGTTGCAGCAGGGATCGCTGCAGCTCAGGCAGCTTGGCAGAAAATCCGTCTTCGCGCTCATAGCGCCTCATTGTATATCCTGCGGAAGTCACTTTCAATGGCCGCAATCAGAAATGTTCGTGGGCGCCCCGGCTTATCTGCTTGAGTTCCCTTTTATTATCGGGTAATGGAAAATACAGGGTCATTGTTATATAGTGGAACAGCATTACAAAATGGGAAGTATTACAATATAGGTATAAGCTGTTTGACTGAGGCTTCAATCCCGGTGTGAGAAACAGTGTTTTAATTATCGCAGCCGGCCTGCTCCTTACGGGTGAGGTCGGCTTTTTTTCGCCCGCCGCCGGTGCGCTGGGAACCGCGCCCCCGGCCGCCGTCACGCCAGCCCCTACGGCTGCCGGTCGTGGGGTCGAAGTGGGGGTCGCCTCCTGGAACATAGAGCTGTTTGACGAGGCGGGGCCCGGTGATAAGTCCTTTCCGACGCGGTCTCGTCGCCACCTGGAGATGATCGCCGAAACCATTCTGGGAACAGGGGGTGACGTGATCGGTCTCCAGGAGGTGATCGGCGGGAGGTCCCTCGCCCAGCTTATCTCCGAGCTGAACCGCATGGAGAAGAAAAAGGGGCGGCGTGAGAGACGAACCGCTGTATGGAGAGGTGTTGCCGGGAAGACCAGGCCCGAGCAGATCCATTCCGCCATTCTCTGGAACGAAACCAGCCTGGAGCTGATCGGTGAGGTCACGGAGCTCGAGGACCTGAGCTGGGGGCATCGCAAGGGCGAGAGAGTAGCTTCGAGTGACCTGCTCCGCTTCCACAGGATTCCCCTGGCGGCCCGTTTCAGGGTCAGGGCGGCGCCGGCCTGCGACTTCACCGTGATCGTTATCCACCTCAAGTCCATGGACCAGGGTATTGACGGGCACCTCGACTCCAATGATCGCCGGAGGCGCGGCGAGATGGAGGACCTCCTCCGGTGGTGGGTCCTGAAGCCAGGTACGCAGGGCCGCCTGGCGGACGAGGACATGATTGTCCTTGGCGATATGAACGAGAGGTCGTCCTTCCTGATACAGCTGCTTGACAAATACGGCACGGCCGACGACGTTCGGGGTCGCTTTATCCTGGAACCCTCCGGGTTTTCGGACCCGCGGGCGCTTTTCCTTTTCACGGACGGGCTTCTGAGGTTCCCGGAGTATTATACCTACCAGGGCAGCATAGAGAAAGGGGAGGGGTGGGGCGCGTATTCCGATGGCGAGGCTGCCCTGACAGAGTATAAAAATTTCCTGGACCACATCCTGATTTCCCGCTCCCTGGCGGATAACTGGGACGGGGACTATACCATCGATTATTTCGAATCGAGGTACACCCTCGATGACCACGTCCACCTCTCGGACCACCGGCCGGTGAGCATACGTCTCCGTTTCCCACCCCCTCACCTTGATCCTCTCCCCCTCAAGGGGGAGAGGAGAAAAAGGCAGTGACTGGTTGTTAGTTACTGGTTTCTGGTACAGTATCTTTTTATTGATTGTCTGATGGATACTCTTCAAGAAACCAGCAACGAGAAACTAGAAACTGCCTGGAACACCCCCTCACCTTAATCCTCTCCCCCTCAAGGGGGAGAGGAGATATTCAGGTACAAACCGGGTTGATAGGTAACACTTTAAACCGGGTTGATAGGTAACAGAATAAACCTTGCTTTATGCTGCTCGCCCCCTGAAGGCATCCCGGCCGCTAGCGCGCGAGGGGGACGGTGGCAGGGTCTTTGAGGGCTATCTCCAGGATGGAGCCGGTCGGCAGGACGACGTTCCTGTCTTTCTGCGCGAACTCGATCGCTTTCCGGGCTTTTTTGGCGATCAGTAGGGGCATTATAAGCCCTTGCGTCACGGACTCGAGGGCCTGGTTTGCTACTTGCTCCCCAACGGCGCCGCCCGCCTTGTTCATGGCTCCCACGGCATCGAAACCCTTGTATATTCCAGCGTGAATCGGAATGGCCCTGCCGTCAGGCGTCTCGATGCGGTCGAAGACGATCTCTATCTTGGCTTTCATTACCTTCATCTTGACGGATTTGACTTCATCGACAACGCCGTGGACCACGGAGCCCTTCGGGATGACTGTCTGCGCTCCGTCCATGACCGGATCCATGAGTTCCGATTTGAACCAATCGCCCTGCCGGGTGGTCTTCGAGTCCAGGGTTTCCCCGAGGCGTATTACCATTTTGGTGCCTTCGGGTAGCGTCACCGACTGCGGTGCCTCCGCCGGGGCGGCCGGGCAGGAAATTGCCGCCGTAATCAATAAAGACAGAATCACGGTGCCCGTGGAAAACTTGTCTTTCATTATGCACACCTCCTTTAAATTGCCGGGGTATTATAGCAAAAAAGAAGAATTCACTGAAAGATTTGCCGCGAAGGCACGAAAAAACGAAGGGAAGGCGAATGTTTAACAAACAATATCCATGTAAAAATATAGTCCACGAATTATTGGAAATCCGGCTACTGACGGACATAAATTAACACGAATTGAAAATATCGTTAAATGGGACGCAGATCATTAGGATTATTACGATATGAATAGATCCTTATTAATCAAGGGCTGCTGGAAACTCAAAATTAAATATTAACCATTCTCTCTTCACGCTTCACGAGATACGAATAATAAACCACAGAGGCCACAGAGAAAAATGGAAATATGAAAATATAGAAGTATAGAAACATGAAAGTATGGCAGAATAGATTTGCGAATGAAATCCAGACGAAGATCCCGAGCCCTTCGACTGAGCTCAGAATAAACTCCGTCGAGGGGAGCCTGTTGAAGGGCGAAGTGAGCTAATTTATAAAGGAGGCGTAATGAGATATTCGCATTCAAGGATCACGACTTTCGAGAACTGTCCTCTCAAGTACAAGTACCAGTACATAGACAGGCTGGTCGCGACGCTGGGGGCCACCATAGAGGCGTTTATGGGCAATCGCGTCCACGAGGCGCTGGAGAAGCTCTACCGGGATCTGGACATGACCCGCGTTATGACCGTAGAAGAGCTGGTCGATTACTACGGAGAGAACTGGGAGAAGCAGTGGGAAAATAACATCAGGATAATCAAGAAGGAATATACCGCCGATGAGTACCGTGCCAAGGGTCGAAAGTGCCTTGAGGATTATTACGGGCATTATTACCCCTTCGATAATGGGCGGACGATCGGAATAGAGAAGAAGGTCGGTGTGGACCTCGGGAAGGGGAGGAGGCTCGGGGGGATCATAGACCGCCTGGTCTTGCTGGACGGGGGGGTGTACGAGATTCACGATTATAAAACCGCCAGTAGCCTTCCGACACAGGAGAAAGCCGATGGCGACCGCCAGCTCGCCCTTTACCAGATGGCAGTCCAGTCCATGTGGAACGATGTCGAAAAGACGGAGCTGGTCTGGCATTACCTGGTCTTCGACAAGGAGATCCGCTCCATCCGCACGCAGCAGGAACTGGATGAGCTCAAGGCCAAGGTCAACCGGGTAATCGACACTATCGAGGCTACCAGGGAATTCGCGCCCAGGAAAAGCGCGTTGTGCAGCTGGTGCGAGTTCAGGAACGTATGTCCCATGTGGAAGCACCAGTATGTTGCGGCAGCGCTGTCGTCGGCGGATTTCAAGGAAGACGACGGAGTTAAGCTTGTCGACCGTTTTGTGCAAATTGCAGATGATGAGCGGAGGCTGAAGGCCGAGAAGGAGAAGCTGCGGAATGCCCTGGCCGACTTTTGCGCCGCCTTCGGCTACGATGTTGTCTTCGGAACCGAAAAGAAGATCCGCGTGAAGAAAGTAAAGCAGCTCCGTTTTCCCTCCACGAAGGATGTGCGGAGGAAGGAGCTGGAGGATGTTCTCCGGGCCGCCGGCTTGTGGGATGAATTCTCCTCCTTGAATATGAAGAAGCTGGAGGCAAGCCTCCTCAAGGGTGAGTTGCCGGAAGAGATCACGGCCCGGCTGAACCCCTTTTGCGAGGAGACGGAGAGCTTATGGCTGCAGCCTTCAAAGATCAAATCGGAAGAGAAATGAATAAGAGATACTTAAATGTAAAATGCAGATTGCAGACTGCAAAGTGAGGAAAGATAAGAAACTTGATCCTTGAAATTTGAAACTGGGCAGAAAAACTAGATTCTCGATACCCGATAAAATACACTACGCACTACGCAGTACGAACTACGAGATGCGCTTCACGAGATACGATAGTGAAGCCCTCCTGATGCGGCCAGGCAGGATCAACAGGATTAAAAGAGAAAGTGGTGGGGCACTCTCGATAGGCCGCCGTTGAAAATCCTGTAAATCCTGTTAATCCCGTCTGATCTGCTTTTTATTCGTGGATAGACTTACGTTGTTACTTTGATGGTCTGGTCGACTTCCAGCGTTCCACCTGCTATGATGCGGGCGAAGATACCCCGCTCGGGCATGATGCACTTCCCCATCCGGTGGTAGATTGCGCAGGGATTGTGACAGACTTTTCCCCTCTGCGTGATCTCCAGGACAACATCGTCACCTATGGCGATCCGCGATCCGACCGGGAGGGAGTCGAGGTCGAAGCCCTCCGTGGTGATGTTCTCGGCGAAGTCGCCGGGGTTGACGTCGAAGCCCTTCTCACGGCACTCCTCGATTCTCTCCAGTGCGAGGAGGCTCACCTGGCGGTGCGTGTCGCTACACGCATGGGCGTCGCATTGGAAGCCAAACTCTTCAACTACCTTCCCTTTGCCGACATTTTTCTTTCGTGTGCCTTTTCTCTTACTTATACAAACAGCCACAACCTGGCCTTCTGCTGATTCAGCGTAGGGGGTCGGTTCTCTTTTTGGCGTATGTGCATTCATATGGTTCTTTAAACTACGAGCTTTTATATCCTCCCTATAAATCTTCTGCGATATTATTATTTTTGCTAAGTACAGCCCATCTTTTGTTAAGTTAAACTACAGCATAAAAAAGAGCTGTATCCCCATGATGCCATATGTGTTTCTCTTCCACTCCCCTCAGCCGGAAGGGCATATGTATTTAACGTGTGTGTGGCGTCTCATACTTCGGCCAGGAGCCTTGTGCCTGACCTTTCTTACCTCATGCTTCGCCAGTTCCACTTTGCATTTGGGGCAATAGACTTTTCTTGCTTTGGTTTCCATTTCTAGGCTGGCACAGCCCAATAGCGAGATAGATATGATGCTTCCGGAAAGGACTACCAGTATTCTATGCATAAAAATAAGTCCCTCTTCTTCTTTATTTGAGCAGACATTTGCCCTCAACCTTAATGTTGCACTATTCGGGCTAAACAGCATTTTCCCCTCTCTCTCCGGTTCGTATACTCATTACTTCTTGGATAGCAGAGACAAATATCTTGCCGTCTCCCCTTCGACCTGTAGAAGCTGCCTGTTGGATGGTTTTGACAATCTGGTTGAACTGAACATCTTGGCAGATGATTTCAATCTTGGTTTTCGGCGTGAATTCCACGGCGTAGTCAGCCGTGCTATGAGGGTAGTGTTCATCTTTCTCCTGTAATACCAAAATGATAATGTCCGGTTTGGCCAAAGTAGAAATGTCCGGTTTCAGATTGGCTATAATGCCTCTAGAAAGGATGGGAGGAGGCTATTGTGGCAAGAAAGGACATTATCGTAATGAGC
>Ga0208279_1000743_pt1 | contig 22580 bp, 22 predicted proteins | sample AntAceMetag02UKM_FD_184766 | JGI IMG/M metagenome (GOLD analysis project Ga0208279, IMG submission 184766) | Saline lake microbial communities from Ace Lake, Antarctica - Antarctic Ace Lake Metagenome 02UKM (SPAdes) (version 2) | ecosystem: Environmental > Aquatic > Non-marine Saline and... | reverse complement strand
ACTCGCTCTCTCCTGTGTCAAGCCCGACGGCGTCCACGGACTCGCTCTCTCCTGTGTCAAGCCCGACGACGTCCACGGACTCGCTCTCTCCTGTGTCAAGCCCGACGACGTCCACGGACTCGCTCTCTCCTGTGTCAAGCCCGACGGCGTCCACGGACTCGCTCTCTCCTGTGTCAAGCCCGACGACGTCCACGGACTCGCTCTCTCCTGTGTCAAGCCCGACGGCGTCCACGGACTCGCTCTCTCCTGTGTCAAGCCCGATGACATCCACGGACTCGCTCTCTCCTGTGTCAAGCCCGACGACGTCCACGGACTCGCTCTCTCCTGTGTCAAGCCCGACGGCGTCCACGGACTTGCTCTCTCCTGTGTCAAGCCCGATGACATCCACGGCTTGAGGCCCTTTGGGGGTGTCTTCCAGCGTGAACTCCACCCGCTGGTCCTGGTTCAAGTTCCGGTAGCCATCACCGCGGACGGCGGAGTAGTGGACGAAGACGTCCTCCTCCTGCCCATCGGGACGGATGAATCCATATCCCTTCACGCGGCTGAACCACTGGACGGTCCCCAGAGCGCGATCACTGTTCTCCATAATTTTCCTTCCTCCTTGTGACATACTTCGGCCTCGGTCAGAGCGCCCTTCCGCATTTTCCTACACCGAGGGCGACGCTGCCGAACACCGTGACAATGAGCAGCAAAATACCACAATTTCGTCGACTTGTCAAGCCGAGGTGGTTGTGTCGTTTAAAGGTGGTATAATCTTGATGCTGATATTCGATGCTGGTATACTATTGAGCATCCAGCAATGAGTACCCGGCAACTATATTGTCGCAGGGAGTGTGTCAATGAGCGAAGTCCCAATTATCGCCCTCATTCCTGCCTGGAACGAGGCGACTCGCATTGGCCCTGTCGTAGAGGCGACGAGGGCTCACCTGCAGGTGCTGGTGGTGGACGACGGCTCCCACGACGGTACGCCCGCTGTGGCTGAGGCCGCTGGCGCCACCGTCGTGCGCCACTCCCGGAATCGGGGCAAGGGCGTGGCGCTGATGGATGGCTTCACCTGGGCGCTGGAGCGGGACTACGAGGCTGTCCTCACGCTCGATGCTGATGGCCAACACGACCCAGCCGATATCCCCAAGTTCCTGGCCGCCTACGATGCTGGCGCAGGGGACCTCATCGTCGGGCGGCGCGACTTCAGCCAGATGCCCTTCCTTCGCTCTCTTGTCAACCCCTTCGGCTCGTGGCTGCTCTCGCTGGCGCTGGGTACGCGCATCTACGATAACCAGAGTGGCTATCGCCTGTATGACCGCCGCCTCCTGGAAAGGCTCGACCTGACCACCACTGGCTTCGAGTTAGAGGTCGAGGTCATCGTTCAGGCAGTCTGCAAGGGAATGTGCATCGGCTGGGTGGACATCCGCACCATCTACGGTATAGGCAAGGTGAGTTATTTCCATCCAATCAAGGACACGGCGCGCTTCTTCGGGATGGTGTGGCATGCGCGGAAGCAACGGGTTTCGAGGCCGGGTCGGGGCCACCATGTTCGCGCCAGTGGGCGGCGGTCCGGTTGATGCGGATGCGCTGGGCGCGCAGCCAACGGCGAGGGCCTAAGATCCGGCGTCCCATCTCGGGGGGAGCATCCGGCAGGCGGGTGAGCGTGCCCTCCTGCACCAACCGGTCGAAGAAGGCGAGGAAGCGCCGCTCCAGTTCCTCCAGGCTAAACTCCTCGCCGCGCTCGTAGGTCTCCCTGGCCAGTTGCTCGATGAAACCGGCAGTGTGCTCAATGAGCGTCTCCACCGGTTCCAGGACGATCCCCCAGGCGTATACCGGGTCGAGCGGCATGGAGCCGAATTCCATTGGGATGGGGCGGCGGGTTTTCTTCTCCATAAGCAGTCCTCTTGGTCAGTGGTCAGCGAACCGGTGTTTGACCTCGTCCGGTGCTCACCACCCGCTCGCCGTGAACGCCGCCCTCAGCAGCACGTCCCGCTCCTCAGGCGTCATCGGGCGCGGGCGGGCGTAGTCCTCCAGGATCGCCGTCAGTACCTCGGTGCTGATGTGCCGCCCGTCGTAGAAGACGTGCCGGTCCACGAACTCCTGCCGCGTCTCCAGTGACCACATCTGGTCGAAGAAAAGGTTGCCGAGGCCATAGTGAATGAAAGCCCCAGCGTGGAAGTCGAAGCCCTGCGGCTGGTGGGCCTGGCTGCCACTGACGATGACCGCGCCCGCCTCGGCCAGCGCGCGGAACTCGGCCCGCTGCTGCGGCGTGGGCTCGTACTGGTAAAACTCCCAGTACTGGAGGGTGACGATGGGAATAATACCTTGCTCGCGCAACTCCCGGATCTGGCTGTGGAGCAGGTCGTAGTCGCAGGAGGCCGCGCCCGCGCGGTCGTCCGTCGCCCAATTGGCGCCCGGCCCCACCGGGTTGCAGCCTATGAAGCCGAAGGTGTGCACGCCGTGGGTGAGCGTCAGGGGTCGTCGTGCCTGTGCCAGGTTCCACCCGCCGCCGAAGTAGGGGATGGAGCGCTCGTCGTACATCGTCAGCGAGAGTTGCATCGCCTCCAGCCCCCAGTCAAGCAGGTGGTTGCCGGTCAACTCGATCACGTCTACGTCCACATCCTCCAGCAGTTCGATGTAGCGCGGGTTGGAACAGAAGACCATCGTCGTGTAGTCGGCTGGCGGGGGACAGTTCTCGGCGAAGGAAACCTCGCTGCTGATGTGGGTGATGTCAGGCTCGACCAGCCAGGGGCGGATGTCCTCGGCAGGGTAGGTCATGCCGTACCGGTCCATTCTCATACCTATGGCTCGGGCGAGGGCGGTCACTCCGGTCATCACGACCACCGACATCTTGGCCGGATCCCGGTTGGTGAGTGAAGTACCTATCGCCTCCTGAAGCCTGACGACGCCACGATCGAGGCCGGTTATGCCAGCGCGCACGACCAGCGGATAGGCCGCTGTGTCCATTCCCTTGTCGAGCACCGAGACACCGTCCACACGCAGCGCCTTCCAACGTGGCTCCAGTTGGTCGAAGGAGATGATGGCCCAGGCCGGGCGAGTGTTCCAGGCTCGCTGCACGATTTCCTCTGCCGAGACGATCTCGGCCGCGCCGGGGGCGTACTGGCCCATCACGGTGGTCAGCATCATAGCGGTATCAATGGTCATCAGCAGTGGCTGGCCCGCGAAGGGGCCACTCGGGGTGCCGTTCCAACTGCTGACGACGTCGGCCCAGGCCACTTCGTCGGTGAGGGTGGGGAAGGGAGCCACGACGACGTAGACCCACTCGGCGAGCGGGGTTGCGTTGGGGCTGGGGTTGAGCGTCGCCTGCACGTCGGCGGCCTCGGCGGAAGAGGTCAGGACGAAGAGGTCGGGATGGGTGACAAGGACTGCGCGCAACCTGTCGGTGACGGGCACGGGCAGTCCTTCGGGGACGAAGACGGTCACCGGCCAGGCTGGGGTAGGAGTGGGCAGGGGAGTTGGCGAAGGAGTCAACGTGGGGGTGGGACGCGGGGTGCGGGTCGGCGTGGGGATGGCGTCGGGACTGGTGGGATTGCCACAGGCGGCGAACAGGGCCGCGAGCAGGCCCAGGCTGGCGAGCAAGGCCAGCAACAGCGCACGGCGTGACGGGGTGGTTGGTTTCATCGGCAGGTCAGGGACTTTGGATTCTTGCTCTCTATTCTCCCGCCCTATGTTGGAGGTCTCTTCTCTCACTCAAAGGGCGACGTGAAGTGCACCCAGACCCAGGTGGTCGGCGAACCTTCTCCCACATAGGCCAGGTCCACGTCCTCGGGAGTGAACGGATCAGCCCAGTTAAACAGCCATAGCGCGTCACGTGGGGGCAGGTTGACGCAGCCGTGGCTGCGCTGGAAGCCAAAAGCGTCGTGCCAGAAGGCGGCGTGAATGGAATATCCTTCGTGGAAGTACAGTGTCCAGGGCACGTCTTCAATAAAGTACCAGGTTGGGCTCCCATCCTCCACGTCGGGGTTGCTCATCTTGCCTTTCCGCACCTTGGACCAGAGGCTGTACAGGCCGGGTGGAGTGGCGGTGGCCGTCCGGCCGCTGGAGATAAGCGTGGCGTAGACCATGCGTTCCCCCTCGTAGGCGGCAATCGTCTGCTCAAACAGGTCCACTGCGATCCACTTCTCGCCTGGGCCGACCTCCGGCGGTGGCGGGTTCACGTCCACCCGTGATACATTCTCCTGCTGCACCCACTGTTCGGAACCGACCAGGTACCAGATTTCGTCGCCGCGTCGTTCTTCGGCAAAGATAGTGACCAGTTGGTAGCGGTTAAGTCCCTCAACGGATCCGTTGGGCGCGTCCTGGGGCGCGACCGAGGGCTGCACCCAACGGTTGATCCAGGCGAAGGGGTGCTGTGGCTGCTCGGTGAGATAGACACCCTGGAAACGGGAGGGGCTGGCAAGCGCCAGCGTGTCGGCCGGGATGAACTCCTCCTCGTTGATCTGATACCATTGCTGTCCCTCGTACTCGACTATGCCATCCACGCTGATCCACCAGTCACCGGAGAACATCGTGTATGCCGGTGGCAAGCCCATCGCGGCCTCCATCGGGTGGCGGTATACGTTCAGCGGCAGGGTCTTGACGTAGGCATAGGTGTGAGGGACGAGGTCGTCGTCGTCGTCTTCGTCGTGGGGGAGTTCAAACACGGGCAGTTCGGGCAGCGGATCGGGCAGGTGAATGGAGGCGATGCGGTAGGCGGTAGTGCCAGGTCCATGGGAAGGGCACAGTTCCGGGCTGCGCCAGATGAGGCTGGGCACACAGACGTAACGGGTGTGAACGGCCCGAGCAGGGGGCTGTCCCGGATCATACGGGCCGGCCGCTGCAGAGGGATCCGCCTTCAGGGCCAGCAGGATGAGTAATGCCAGAGTGACCAACAGATAGCGACGCACACCAGTCTCCGACGATAAAACCAAGATGGGAGTGTAATTTTAACACAGATTCGATACGGCGTCCAGTTTAGGCACCAGTCCACCCACATTCATTGCTACGGCTAACGGCTCATCTTCCGCTCCAGCCGCGCCAGCCGGTGGTGCAACTCGGCCAGCGCGAGGTCGCGGCGTGTCTCGGCGGGCCAGTTCTCGATCCGCGCCAGCGCCGCCCGCGTCCACCCAGCGGCCAGTGAGAGATTCTTAACGTGCCATTCGAAGTACTTGGCCAGTTCAATATGAGCCAGCACATCGTCTCTCGCTTCCAACGCGAGTTGCTGCCAGTAGGCGAAGGCTTCGGCCCGGCGGTCAGCCCGCTTGAGGAGGTATCCCAGATCGCGTAGTGCCTTGGCGCGCAAGTCGATGGCCAGGTCGGACCTGAGGGCTTGTCCTGAGCACAGCCTACCCTGAGCCTCGTCGAAGGGTCGAAGGGCCGTCCGGTAGGCCCGTTCCGCCTCGGCAAGCCGACCCTCGGCTGCGTACCAGCGGCCCAACCCATAGAACTCTGCGCTGTTCAGCGTCTCCTCGGCCCAGGGGTCGGCGAAAGCCCGGCACAACCGCACAGCCAACGTGACCAGGCTGAGGATGTCCATCGCGTTGTGATAGAGCACGCGCTTCATCTCGCGGGCGTCGCCCGTGCGCAGATAGTCGCGATAGAGATAGGGGATAACGCCGCCGGGCACATCGTCCTGCTCGCGCAGCACGCCCAGCACCTCCCGCTCGAGGGTAGTCAGCCTGCACGAGGGCAGACCGTGGTGCCACAGTCGCCGCGCGGGGTGCAGCAGGTCGAGCTGAGGCACGTCTACTGTCGGTGGCAGTATGCGAGCCAGGATGAAGCGATTTTCAAGAATCGGCACGTCGAAGGCACGGCCGTTGAACGAAACCAGGGCCTCGAACTCCGGCAGATGCTCCGCCAGCGCCTCGACCATCGCAGGCTCGTCGCCGGGGTCGCGCAGGAAATACTGGTGTACACGGAAACCCTCCTTGGCGTAAAAGCCCAGCCCGACGATGAAGGCCATCGTGCCGGTGCCGCCGGAAAGTCCAGTCGTCTCCGTATCGAGGAAGCAGACTCGCCGCAGGTCCACGCTGGACAGTGCAGCATCTCGCGCGACCCGCGCGGCGGCCTCAGGGGACAGGTCCAGGAACGCGGAGAGAGGAAGGTCGCCGTGAAGATAGTCGAGCGGATAGGTCGTCTCAACGACGAAGCACTGCCCGTGGGAGGTCGTATGGACGCGGCCGGGCACCAGGTCCTCAATCGTGACGCGGCGACGGGGGGGAATCGTCGCCAGTTCACGTACTCCACGCACCACACCCAGTTCACGCAGCCGCTGCCGCAGGTCTTCTGGCATTGTCGAGTAGATGATCAATAGACGATCACAGGGGTGCCGCCCTTACGCACGCGCAGTCCATCTTCTTCATAAGGCACGATGGGCGTGGTCCAGCGAAAGAGCCACTTAGCTGCCTCGGGGGACACGTTGACACAACCGTGACTGCGAGGGCGGCCGTAATCGTTGTGCCAGTAGGTGCCGTGGATGGCGATCCCGCCCCAGAAGTACGAGTCGAAAGATACACCGGGCAGGTCAAAGTCGTCGCCTCTCATGTGGCGCGAGGGAGCCTTAAACACGATGTGATGGTGTCCTCGCGGGGTGGCGCGGTTGCCCCCCGTGCCACCGGAGATGTGCGTGCTGAACACCGGTTCGTCGCCCTCGAAGGCCACGAGTAGTTGGTCGGCAAGCACGATTTCGATGCGCTTATCGTGGACGCGAGGCGAGATCGTTGCCAGGTCCTCGGGATAGATAGGGTGCACGTGTTCGGCGAGGACGTAGCGGCGCACGCCGGGAGCCAGATTGTCGCGCAGCCGGTACCACAGTCGGTGGTCTGTGCCCCATACCGACTCGACGATGCGGTAGACCGAACTGTAGTGTAGGCGATAGGAGCGGGAGGCGTCGGGCGATGGAGCACGGCGGGAGTCGGTGTAAGGGACACTGATCTCTCCCCACAGACCCTCGGAGGGGAGATGCTGCAGCGGCTTGTTGAGGTGCACTTCGACCGGTTGTACGTAGGAGGAGTAGATATAGCCGCCTATGACGCGGAGCCAGATGGGGTTGTGCGGGTTACGGCCCTCAGCCTCGACCTCCTCGAAGTAGGCGATGATGTCGTCGTGCCGCTGGCGACGCACGGCGGGGGCGCGGAGGTCTGGTTCCGCGCGCACCCTGACCGACCATTCGGCGATCCGTCCCAGCCGCACGGTTTCGCGTGTGGCCTGATCACGGGGAGGCAACGGCAGGAAAGCGACTCCCGCCAGCGCGGCGCCACCTAGTTTGAGAAATTCTCGGCGCGTCAGGTTCATCATCGGTGCCCTCACAACCCCAGAATTATACCAGGTGTGTTCCTGGGGTCAAGCATGTGGACAACGCCGGGGCACACTACAGCTTGACTTTCCCGAAGATGAAGGTGAAGAAGAGAAAAACCGATGACCCAATACCCCAAACGGATCATCGAAGTAGACCTGCCTATCAAGCGCACCTCCACCCACGCCCGGCGGGGGAAATCCATCCGCCACCCCCTGAATCCTCTCAGGCCTGGCTGGAACGAGTACATTCCGACCTGGCCATGGCCTATGCCGCGTTGAGGTTGCCCAATGTGTTGCTGGAACCCGGACTAGGTGTGACAGATCGCCGTATTCGTATGCGGCGGTTGCCCACCCCCATGAGGGGATTTGCGAGTGAGGGGGATTCGTAGCAGAACGAAACCCAAAAGCGCTTGGGAGGCCACAGAGTGCGTCTAGTGGCATGTCAGCCGTTGAGGGTGGGGTTTTGATGAATTTGCCAAACGCCGCAGGCAGAAGGGCTCTGAAGGGCCTTAGAGGGCCTCAGAACTGCTACGATTCCCCGTGAGGGCTGCTGTTTGCCACCTTGGCGCGACTATGCTACAATGATACTGGCGAAGCGGATTGGCGGCTGGAGGGGTTGCGATCCGTGGTGGTTGTATTATTTGCATCAGATAAGTCTGGCGTTTCGCTTGAACGGTCTGGACAGCGATGATTTTCAGCGGTCGTTTATTAAGCGATATTTCCCTCGACGACATCCGCTTGCTTGTCGAGAACCAAGTACCTGAAGGGCCCTACCTGGAGTACAAAGAATCCCCATATAGCGGACGGCCCCAGGATCGTCGAGAGGTGCTGCGCGATATTGCAGCGCTGGCGAACAGCGAGGGGGGCTACCTGATCATCGGCATCCAGGAAGACTACGCTGGTCGGGCTGCGGAACTGACGCCAGTGCCTGAACCACACCGGATCGCTCAGGCAATGCATCAGACCTGTCTTGATGGGGTTCGCGACCGCATAGAGGGGTTGGAAATCCGCGTCTACGAGACAGGGTTCAACCAGGGCATCATCGTTGTTCACGTGCCCTCCAGCGATCAGCGCCCTCACATGGTGACTCTGGGCAGCCGGACTGACTTTTACCGCCGCTATGAAACGGACAAACGGGCAATGACCATCGGCGAGATCCGGGAGATGATTCTGACTAACCCTCGGTTTCACCAACTGGTTGAACTTGAATTGCAGGCCAGGGGAGCACTGGCTGGTGGCGAAGGTCGCGTGGAAGGAGTCATTCCACCTTATGCACGGGTGATCACCGAGCGCCCGGTGGAGCGGTTTCTCCAACGCTACTTGATGGGCGGTGTCGTAGCCCAGACAATGGTAATTGTCAGCCCTTTTATCGGAGACTTGGCAGGAACACCGTTTGAGTTAAGGGCCGTCACTGAGAAGGCGGTAGCCGACTGCACCCGACTTTACGTGATCACTCGCGAGCCGCGTGAACTGTATCACCAGGCCGGCGTAGAGGTACTCCAGCGGTGTCCCCTGGCCGAGATTCGCTACAATCCTGATATCCATGCCAAGTTGTACGTGGTTTGGAGCCGAGACGAGGCAGAAAGTTATGCCCTCTTTGGATCCGGCAACTTGACAGAGAGCGGGTTGCGCCACAACATTGAACTGGGCATGATGGTTTTTGCCCGGGGGCACGGGCGAGCCATCTTGCGCGATCTGTATCAGTGGGGCGGCTACAGCCTGCGCACGATGAGCCAGCGTATCAAAGCAATCGAATCAATTCACTAATTCTGCTGAAAGGAGAACAGACCGATGATAGAGTTCCCGAAATGGTTCTGCCTCAAGGATCGCCTCAACTTTACGATTGATCCACAGATCAACCCTGACGACGCTCGTTTCTATTTCGGACGGGATGACATCAAGACCCGGCTTCAACGCCAGGTGCGACGAGCCTTCATTGCACCGGGGGTGCCCAAGCTCATGGTGTGGGGACCTTATGGTTCTGGCAAGACCCAAACACTGTTCTACCTGGAACATTACCTCAAGACCGACACACCAGGTTCCTGTCAAGGTATTCCGCACACTCTCTATGTCGCCATCGAAATGCGCAGCAACTCGACGGCCAGCCATTTCCACATGCAGTTGATGGAAGCCCTGGGCAAGGAGACTGTGGCTGGTTGGGTGCGCCGGTTGTTTGACCAGGTCTCCAACCTTGACGCCGCCCTCGAGGAGCTTACAGACGACTTGAATATTGCCCTGGCCCTGAAAGAACTGCGCGCGGCTGGCGACTCTACCTTCGTCGCCTGGCGCTGGCTCACCGGCCAATCCCTCAAGACCGGCGAACTGAGTGGCCTCTCGCTCACCCGCAATCTGGGTCAGGTCGGCGCTGGCGACTTGGTCAACGCGCTGGTTGCTATCGGTAACCTGGCTGGCCGCGTGGGTGCAAAGTTGATCTTTCTATTGGACGAACTTGAGGACTTGCACCGCGTTCGTTCTGGCGACGCGGCCGAGTCCATCCACCAGTATCTCCGCCGCCTGGCGGAGCCGGCCAACGCCAGTGTGGGCTTCCTGATTGGTTTCAAGGCAGACGTCTTTGACGACGCGCCGCCGACTTTGCGACGCGGTGACATCATGGGTCGGGTGGGCACCAGTAACTATGTGGACATTCCTCCTCTGCCTGCTGTGTCGGATGTCAAGACATTCGTCAGCGAATTGCTCCACAACCTCATTGACCAGGAACAGGCCCAGGCCCGCATCGCTGAGCACAACCTGGACACGGAGCCGGGTGTCTATCCCTTCGAGCGCAGCGCCTTTGAATTGCTGGCCGACTATGCTACCCAGGACCCAGCCCGCGCGCTGCCGCGCTATATCATCAACGCCATCAACGAGTGCGCCATCCAGGCCTGGGACGAGGAGAAGCATCTGGTGGACGAGGGCATTGTCAACGATGTGTCCCAGTACGTGTTTGCCTGATAGAAAGAATTTGTGATGAAAAAGTTCACCGTCAAGCCTCGCTTGCTCGCCCGAAAAGAAATCATCGTCGGCGACCCGACCGACCGTGCCTCGGCCTGGCTCTACCTGGGGCGGCTGGCCGAAACCGGACCGCTGGCCGACGTGCGTTTCGACACCACCCATCCCCACGTCATCGCCATCTTTGGCAAGCGGGGTTCCGGCAAATCCTACACCATGGGCTCTATGCTGGAGGGCTTCTGCACGCGACGGGCCGAAAGCAGCATCTCGCACATCGGGCGCGACCGGGCCGTGCTGCTGCTCGACACGTTGGGTATTTTTCAGTGGACCGACATAAGCCTGACTGAAGCCGCCGACCGGCCGGTGATTCAGGAGCAGCGGGCCGTCTGGCGTGGATGGAACCTGCAGCCCGAACCACTCGACGTGCAGGTGTGGGTCCCCCAGGGCACACGGAGCGAGACGACGCCGGCCAGCCACCGTGAATTTGCCGTGCGCACCGCCGATTTCACCGCCGCAGACTGGGGCTACCTGCTTGATCTGGACATTTACCAGGACCGCATGGGCCAGTTGCTCAACGACGCGTACCTCAAGGTCACCGTCGAAGGTTGGCAGGGTGAAGGGGGCAAGCGGATGCCCAGGCCGGTTTACTCCCTGGACGACCTCATCACCTGCATCAAGCTGGACGCTGAGATACAGAGCAGCTACCGGACCGAGACGCGCCGCGCTGTGTTGCAGCAAATCACCACTTTCCGGCGCAACCCGCTCTTTCAGGACGAAGGCACGCCACTGCGAGACTTGCTGACGCCCGGTCGGATGAACGTGCTGGTGATGAACCGTATGTCCGGGCCACTGCGTCTGGTAGTCCTCAGCGCACTGATCCGCCGTATGCTTGACGCCCGCACGGAGGCTTCAGAGGCGGAAAAGCACCTCGCTATTCGAACTGACCTGTCGCCTGAGGAACGCACTCACATCAAGGCGATCCTGGCCGAGGCGATCCCTCCGGCATGGGTGGCCCTGGACGAGGCACAGAACGTGTTGCCGTCAGAGCGCCGCACGGCTGCTGGCGAGATGCTGGTCCGCTTCGTGCGCGAGGGGCGCAACTATGGCCTATCCTTTATGGTGGCGACCCAGCAACCTACTGCCCTGGATAGTCGCCTGTTGGCCCAGGTAGACACGCTCATCACTCACAAGTTGACGGTACAGGGCGACATTGACTATGTGCGTCGCAACCTGAAATCAAGCCTACCCCAGGAAGTGCGCTACGCCAACCGTGTGTTCGCTTTCGACGACCTGCTGCGCAGCCTGGACGTGGGGCAGGCGTTGGTCTCCAATACCGAGGTTGAACGCGCCATCATCGTGGACATCCGCCCTCGTGTCAGTGTCCACGGGGGGTTTTGAGCATGGCAGAGATCCGTGTGCTGAGCAGTACCACCCGTTGTATGCAGCGTTTGGGCTATCTCAAGCGCCTGGTGCGCCGGGTGGTTGCCCTGAGCACGTCCAGCGTGGATAACCTGGGCAGCGACCTGACCCAGACAGTGATGCGCAAAGTGCGGGCGCCGCTCACCGCTGGCCGGGTGGCCTACATCCGCCAGCGTCTCTACGACCGGGCTTACAACGGCCTGAAGAAGCAGGCTGCCGTCTGGAGTGAAGGCGAAGAGACTATCGTGGCTATGGAGCTGCAAGACCTCTACCTGGCTGACCCCACGCTGCCTTCGCAAACCGGCAAACTGGTGCGCAGCGACTGGCGCCAATATCCACCGCTGGGTGTGGCCCTGGGCTTCATCCGGGCCGGCACTTACTCGCCCAACACCCGTGCCCTGTCCCTGCTCTATTTCACGCCAGAAGCCGAACTTCAGGCCTTTCTGGATTACCAGCCTGAGGCTAATCCGTTGCGCCTCAGCCGTGCCCAGGCATTGCTGCTGCTCTATTCCTTGCTTGAGAACGATGGCGAAATCATCGCCCCCTTGCTTGGCCAATTGGCCGCCGAGGCTGCCGATGGCTTCAGCGACCGGGACGCCGGTGACCGGCTGCCAGCGATCTACCGCGCTCTCATCAAGCGTCATCGCCGCCGTGTGCTCTCGGCGGAAGAACGGGATCGGTTGGAAATTCTCTCTCAAGTAGCAGATAGCGTTGCAAAGTGGCGTGAGCGATCCTATACAGGAGGAGGCGCACACACAGTAACAAGTACCCCTCGCGTTGAGCCATACACAGATATTGGACTGCTGCATAAACCCAGTCCTTTCCGCTATAGCTACGCCTTCACCCCAGTCGGCTTGACCTGGGCCGAGGCCTTGACCGGAATAGAGACCGCCCCCCAGGTGGCCGAGTTTCTGGCGACCCGTTTCTTTGCCACCGTCGCTCACGCATGGGAACTTGAAGCCACACCTGTCACCGACCCGGCAACCATCGTGCCTCACCTTCACCGTGCCTGGCTATCCATTCGTAGTGCCGGTGGCTATGCGCCCATTGAGGAGATGGCCCTGGTTGCCGGTATCGAGGCTCTGCTGGAAGACGGCCTCATTATCGAGACGAAAGTGGCGCGGGAGGCGATCCTCGCTTACCAGAAAGTCAACCCCTACCGGGTGCGCTTCACCGTCAACCGTATGGGCAAGCTGGCCCACGCCCGGTTTCTGGAAGCGCCATCGAATAAGTGAAAAAAAGGAGCGTGCTCTATGTTGGAAGCGATCAAACTAAAGGGAAGAATCCAGCCTGACCGACAACTCGAATTATCCAGACTACCCCCCGGACTACCCGAGGGAGAAGTGGAGTTGATCTTGCTTTATGAGAGGAAACCCATCAAAGCAGATAAGACTCAACTCTCCCCACTCACCTGGCCTGTCCTAGATGGCGGCCGCTATCTGGGTGGGACACTGCGCCGGGAGGAAATCTATGCCGACGATGGCCGATGACGCCTGCGTAGTGGACACTAACGTGCTCATATACAGCACGGTCTCCGGCAACCCCTGGCATCAACAGGCACGAGAGTGGCTGACAACATTGCAAAGCAAAGGACGTAGCCTCTGCGTCACGACCCAGATTCTGCGCGAGTATATGGTTGTCCTGACGCGAGGAACTGTCTTTGAGAAATCGTTCAGTGTAGATCAGGTGCTGGCTCAAATCCAGACACTACTGCCCAGCCTCACAGTCCTCGACGAACCGTTGGCTGCCGCCGATCTCTTGCGCGCATTAGTACAACGGTATCAGGTGCGTGGCAAGAACATCCACGACGCCAATATCGTCGCCGTTATGTTGACCCACGGTGTCCGTAGGCTGGCAACCTACAATCAAGCGGACTTTCGACGGTTCGATGAGATTGTCCTGGAATCGCTGACCGCCAAAGATTCGAGCAATGCAACCTGACTCCTGTCTCGACGAAGCCTTGGCCATTTTTCAGGATCGGCTGGGTACGGCCACTCACCTGGGCCTCAGCGCCGACGAGTCTTTCGCCTCCGCTGACCCCGTCGGCGTCGGCGGGCCGCTGCGTGCCCTCACGCTCCTCGTCCAGGACGCGCCTTTCGCCCTGCTGGGCCTGACCGTGCCAACCGTCGCGGTGAACAAAGCCGGGCTGATTGAGTACCTGGCCCGGCGCGCCCGCGCCCGTCGTCTGCCCTATCTGGTCGTCAGTAACCTGCGCGACGCCTGGCTCCTGCCCATCCCTGCCCGCCCTGGTGACATGCCTGACCCCCTCAAACGCTACCCGCCCATTTACCGGGTTGCACCCGGCGCTGGTGATTCCCTTTCTCCCCTGGAGCGTGCTGCCCTGTCCGACTGGGCCGACGAGATCGCTGCCGACCTGGCTGCCCTCCACCGCGACGGCTCCCTGCACCTGGTGATCCCCGACGCCGATTTTTTCGTCGAGCGGCTGACCCGCGCCGTGGACGTCCTCAAGCCGGCCGTCAAGCAGGCTCTGCGGACGAAGCTGGGTATGGACCCGGCCTTCGGCCAGGAACTCAGCGAATGGGCGGTGCGCCAGGGTATCCCGGCCAACCTGCGCTCTGATGACTTCGTCGAGGCCGTCGTCCGCCAGGCCATCTACCGTCTGATGGGCAAGATCATCTTCTACCAGAGCCTGCGCCGGGCTGCGTCTCAGTTACCACCGATGGACTTGATCGACCTGGACACTGGTCAGGTGCTCCCCCGCCTGCGAGATTGCTTCACAGCGGCGCACAGAATTGACTACCACGCTGTGTTCCGTGAGGACGTAGTGGATCGGTTGCCGTTCCCCGCCGCCGCCTCGGCCGAGTTGCGCGACCTGGTGAGCGACCTGAACACCCGCGATTTCGCCCACCTGCCCCAGGACGTGGTGGGCGCTGTCTTTGAGCGGCTCATTCCCCCGGAAGACCGGCATGCGCTGGGCCAGTACTTCACCCCGGAGCCGTTGGTGGACCTCATCGTCGCCTTCTGTGTGCGGAACGGTGACGATACTGTGCTGGACGCCACCTGCGGCACCGGCACTTTCCTCATCCGCGCCTACGACCGACTGCGCACCCGCCTGGGCGTCCACGATCACAGCCAACTGTTGGGCCAACTCTGGGGCGTGGACGTGGCGCCCTTCCCCGCAGAACTGGCTACCATCAATCTCTTTCGCCAGCGCATGGACGACGCGGGTAACTTCCCCCGCATCCTGAACGAGGACTTCTTCGAAATCGTCCCCGGCGGCACCTATCGTTTCCCTCCGTTGAAAGCGCCCAATTCTCCCGCTACTCCTCCCGTTGGGCGAAGGTCTCCCGACCGAGCCCCATCCGGCGGCGGTCAGGAGACCTTGCCGAACAATGGAGAGGGGGCGGGCTGGGTAGACGAGCCAATCCCCATCTTCGCCGCCGTCGTCGGCAACTTTCCCTACATCAGCGCCGACCGCATTGAGCGCACGGTGAAGGGCTATCGCCAGACCGTGGCTCACCGCCTGGTGCAAGACTGGTTCCACGCCTACCCCGACGGCTTCACCTTCAAGCGCAAGAGCGACGAGAAGCAGCACCGCCTGGCCCGCCAGAATGGTCTGGCGTTGGACGTCTTTCTGGAGAAGGCCAAGCCGATCATCTCCACCTACGCCGATCTATACGTGTCCCTGTTCTGGCACGCCGCCGCGTTCCTCAAAGAGGGCGGGCGCATGGGCATCGTCACCTCCAACGCCTGGCTGGACGTGGGCTACGGCTACGGATTGCAGCGCTTCCTCCTCGATCACTTCAAGATCATCGCGGTGCTGGAGAGCCGCTGCGAACCCTGGTTTCTGCAGGCGGCGGTCAACACCGTCGTCACCATCGTCGAACGCTGCTCCGACCCGGCCGAGCGCGAGACTCACCCGGCCCGTTTCGTCAAGGTCAAACGGTCCCTGGCCGAACTGATCCCCTGGGACCTGCGCCTGGACGGGCTGAACCGCTGGAACGGGTTGGACCGGCTAGTATGGCGGATCGAAAACTCCCCTCTCCCTGGTGAGGGAGAGGGGCCGGGGGTGAGGGTGGTCGAGGACGACGACTTCCGCATCCGCACCGTGCGCCAGGGTGCATTGCGCCAGCAGGCGGAGGCGGCCGGGCAGACGGTCAAGTGGGGGCCATACCTTCGCGCCCCAGGCGTCTACTTTGACCTGCTGCGCGAGGCAGGCGATAGGCTGGCCCTGCTGCGCGATGTGGCACCGCCTGCCCGCGGTGGCACGACTCGCATCAACGAGTTCTTCTACGTGGACGAGGAGACCATCCAACACTGGGGCATTGACCCCGAGTTCTGCTGGCAACTCATCAAGTCACCCAGCGAGACCGACACCATCCGCATCAATTCCGACGACCTGAGCCTGAAGGTATTCGTCTGTCGCAAGACGAAGAACGAATTGGGAGCCGAGGGCAGGCTAGGTACGTTGCGCTACATCGAGTGGGGCGAACAGCAAGAGTACAGGCGAGGGGTACAGCAGGGGATGAAGTGGCCCGAGGGGCCGTGGGTCAAAAACCGTCAGCCGGGCTGGTATGCCTTGCCGGAGAGTGAGACGCATTTCAGTTACTTGTTCTTTACGCAAGCATATGGCGACCGGCACATCCAACGATACAGCCCCACTCCACTGGTGGCTGATGCACGGCTCTACTATTTATCCCCTGCCGATGAGCAAGGCGCGGAAGTAATATCTGCCGTGTTGAACAGCAGCTTGGTTGCTTTCTTCACCGAGTTGGCCGGCCGTGTCACCCTGGGCGACGGAGCATTAGAACTGAAAGTCGAAGACGCCCGCGATTACCTGCTGGCGCCGGATGTGCGGCAGTTCGACGAGGCTGGCCGCCAGGCCATCGTGGCTGCCTTCCAGCCGCTACTGGCGCGGCCCATCGGCTCCGTCTTTAACGAGGTGCAGCAACCCGACCGCCAAGCCCTCGACGGAGCCGTGCTGCGAGCCATGGGCCTCGACCCCGATCTATGGCTGCCCCGTCTGTACGATGGCCTCACGACCCTGGTGCGAGAGCGAGTACAACTGGGCCAGATGCGGGGCAAAGCGCGACGAAGCCGCCCCAAGCAGGCAGCCAACCGTGTAGTCGGAGAAGTGCTGCAAGACCTGCTGCCTAACGGCCCGGCCCGCTTCCCCGACGATTTCTTTTCCCCTGCTGCCCGTGCTGGCGACTTTCGGGAGATTCCGTTGCCTACCGCCCCACTGCGCTACGTTGGTCCCCACTTTGGCCAGGAGCAACTGATCACCGAAGATGGGCAGATGCTCACCGTAGCCAATAGATTCGAGGTTCGCTACCTCCTCTTTGCCCAGGCGGCCGGGCAGAAGGTGGCACGGCTGCCAGAAAAACCCGTGGAAATCTCGCGGACAGTCAACAACTACGTGCAGTACCTGCGCGACCTGCGGGGACGTTTGCATGATGCTTACTTCACCCGTACGTTGGATCAGGCTGCCGCCGAGCGCTTCGTGAGAGAAGCGTGGCGCAAATTCAACCTACCCGATCCCGAGGAGTAGGCTTCGATGTACGAACATCTCAACTTGAAAGCCTGGCCCTTCCACGTCGTTCCCGACGCGGAATTTGCGACTATTTGGGCGGGCCGTCGCCGGACGAAGAAGCAACTTGAGCGCCTGCTTTGGAAAATGCAGTTCGCGCCCAAGTCCGGCCTGCACCTCCTGTGGGCAAACTTTGGTATGGGCAAGACCCACACGCTGCTTCATTTGCAGCACTTATGCCAGCAGACTCAGGGCAGACTGATCCCCGTTTATGTTGTCATGCCCAGGCGCGCCAAGGGTTTCCTCGAAGTGTATCGGGCAATTGTCTCAGAATTGCCTTATGGCTTTCTGGGGGAGCAATTGGTGAAAGTGGGCAGCAATTGGTCAGGGAGCCTCACGCTCCATCCCATGTTCTCCAGGTCTCCTGGCGTCGTGAGTGCACTCCTGGCCATGCGCAGTGGTGATGCAGAGAAAGGCACAGCCGCTCGTCAATGGCTGATTGCACAGCCAGGCCTGACGGCTCGCCACCTTCGCGCTGTCGGTGTGACTTACCGCATCAAAACCCCCGAGGACACCATCAATGCGCTCGCTGCCTTGACCCGCCTGGCAACCTTCAAGTCGAATCCCCCAAGCAAACTGATGGTCATGCTGGACGAATACCAGCGCATCGGCGAACTAAGGTCTCGTGTGCTGAGCGAAGTCAACGCAGGCTTGCACGGCTACTACAACGAGCATCCCACGGGGCTGGAAGTCATCCTCTCATTCTCGTTTGGCCGCGAGGACAACGTAGCGTATCTACTGAGTAATGAACTGAAGAGCCGCGCTGAGCCACAGAGCATTAGTCTGGATATACTAAGTCAAGCGGAGGCCATTGAATTCATCCGAGACTTGTTGGCGCAGTTCCGACTGCGGGAAGAAGAGCGTTGGGCATACCCATTTTCTCCAGAGGCAATCGAAACCCTGGTGGAGCACATTGCCAAGATCAAAGCGTTGACGCCCCGCCGCTTGATGCTGTATGCCAATCACGTCTTACTTGAGAGCCAGTTAGCCCGTGGTCCTGACCGCACAGATGAGATCACCGCAGAGGAAGTCAGGGAACTGCTGGCTGACCCTCGCCTGGGAGCAATGGACATTGATGAACCCAACATAGCAGGGTGAGGAGCAGATGAACCGAAAGAAGTCGGGATTCCCAGATGGACGAGAACTGGATGGCCGATGGCGAGGAGGAAGAGGATGCCGTGCCCACGGCTGGGCTCGGCTATAGCGAGCACTTCTGGATAGATGATGTTCGCATCTCGCCTTACGATTGCCCCGATTGCCTGAAGCGCGATGAGTTCGATTGCGACCTATGCGTGTTCTTTACACCTGGGACCTGCCGACTGCTACGCGACCCGTTTCAGATGCAGGACCTCAGAACACTGCTCGACATCTATCGTGAACGTCGAGCGGCACAACGAGCGGCACAACTCAAACGACAGCGGGAGTTGATCCGTGCGGTACGTTCAGAACTACAGGCACACGGTCGCCCGCTTCACTATGCAGTGCTGGCGCGCATAGTCGCAGATCGGCACCCTAAACTGCAGATGAGCGAGCATGGGGTTCTCAGTATTATGGCCTCTCACCCGGATGTGTTTGAAAGGGTTGCAGGGGGAGTATATCGGTGTCGAAAAGCAAGCCAACGTTAGCATTACCTTTGACCCATTGAGCACAAAACGCATAATTGGAATCCTGGCAGGGACGACGCCCCACTGGAGGGCCGAAAAAGGCTGCCTTTGTAGGGGAGCGATTACATTTTCTGGCCTTTCTGGGCGGCCCTTTCCCCACCATTTGGCTCTTTGGGCTCCAGTTATGCGGTTGTCAGCGCACGGTCAAAGGTGATGTTAAGAGATAAGCAACGATAACAAGGCGGCTGGAGGCTGTTTTTGCTCAGGTTGACCATCTGTGCCAGGAGCAAGCCGCAATGCGGGAGAGGCTGTCACGGCCGCGGCAGTCACTGCTGGATGCGGCGTCTCGAGGAAAGTTAACCACATCGGAGGAGAACAGATGAAAACGTACACCTTTCACGTCTCGTTGCCGGGCCACGGTCGAGCGTGGCGGAAGATCGAGATGCGCGCTGACCAGACCCTGGAAGACCTGCATTTCGCCATCCAGGAAGCATACGGCTGGGATGCCGATCACCTCTACTCGTTCTTTATGAGTGGTCGGGCCTGAGATGGGGAGAGCGAGTACTGCTTGCCAGAAGGGTGCGATCCGTGGGGGATGCCGATAGAAGAGCCATTTGAAGGTGAGGTGCCCCCTGAATTGCTGGCCGAGGAAGCGGCGTCCGGCCCTGGCGATGTCCGAGAGACAGCGGTGGGCGAATTTGGGCTGGAGGTGGGCCAGGGGTTTATGTACCTTTTCGACTACGGGGACGAATGGCGCTTCAAAGTGCGCGTGCACGCCATTAACCCCGACGCACCGGAGGCGGAGTACCCGAGGATCGTCGAGGTAGTGGGCGAGGCACCGGGACAGTACCCTTTGTGGGATGACGAGTAAACGGCGCCGGAGGAAACAACACCGGGGATGAAGCCCGGCTGAGGGGCTACGCACTTCACCTGCAGAGGGGGGTTGGGCGAACCATGGCAGAGATTGAGGTCAAGAAATCAGAACACGGCGACCGCTACAAGTTCCAGGTAACCGTGAGAGAAAGAGGTGGAGAGAGCCATCACCGGGTGACCCTGCGGAAAGCCGACCACGAACGGCTCACCGGCGGCAAGGCAAGCCCAGAGGCGTTGGTGACCGAGTCCTTCCGGTTTCTCCTGGAACGCGAGCCGAAGGAAGCGATCCTGGGCTCATTTGATCTTACAGTAATCAGCCGCTACTTCCCAGGGTATGAGCGTGAGATCGGTAAACGCTTGGAGTAATGCTATTGCCCTGGCCAGCCCTCTATCTCAGCCAATACCTGGCTCAGGCTTGGCTGGTCGGCTGGGGCCAATTGGTCAGTCGGTCCATGGCGGCCAATCCGTACTTCATCGTTCTTGCAAACCTGTACGTCTGCCAGCATGTGCCTTTTCCCACAAGTCCCGATACGTCGCTTGTACCGAGGAGTCCAGCCGATTTGCCAGTGTCAGAGGTAGGCTCAGACGGGCAATCAGGTCTTGCACATCGGCCAGGTCTCGCAACCGGTGGGGCGCGCTGGTCCCCGATGCCAGTTTCAACTCGATCAGTTTCTCCAACGCTACCACACAGACACCCTCTATCTCCACCGTCACCCCCGGGTCGGCCGGGTCGGGGAAAGCCACTGGTTTGGGCAATCCGTCGCCTGGATACTCCCCCGTGGTCACGATTTTGAAACGCACGCCTGTCTCCGTATCGCGGAACGTCTTTTTGGCTTCACTAAAGGCCGGCCGGTACCCCCGTCCCACCAGTTGCTGGCGGAAACGCTCCAGTCCAGGAGGTGTCATCAGCAAATCAATGTCCTCCGTCAGCCGGGGGTACCCATGTTCGGCAAGAGCCAGTCCGCCCAACAGAGCGTAGGGGATGTCTTCCGCATCCAACCGCTGGACCAATCGGCGCACTGCGCCGTATAGCCGTCCTGCACCCGCGAAGTAGGCACTCGCTTCGCGGAGCACGCGGTCCCCTCCCTGCCGTAGCAGTTGTTCGAAGGCCGCTTCTTGTTCTTCCGCCATCATCCCCCCGACCTCCGACGCCTACAGCACGCTTGTCGTGTCATCGTGATTCGTAGCCGCTCTTCAGTATCCCGTACTGTTCCAAATCCTCAACCCCCCCCACTTCTTCACGTGCTGTCTCAGGCATCCCTCATGGGTCATTCCAATTTTCCTTACCACGCGCCCCGAGGCAGGATTTCGCTTGAAGTGGCATGCGTAAATTCGATTCAGCCCCAGCACCTCAAAGCCATACCATACGACCGCTTCGGCGGCCTCCGTACAATACCCTCGATTCCGAATTATTGGAAGCCCTTTCATATCACCGCTCCCTGGAAGCACCTGACTTGCCAGCACATGCAGCATCACGCATATCACTCAATCCCATGCGCGAAAGCAGAAGAACCTCTACCTCCGCCCCTGCCGGCAGATGGTCGCACTCCTCCGGGATGACTGCCAACCCATCCGCTTGCACCAACGAGTTGAGGATGCCAGAGCCCTGGTCGCCGGTCAGCGTCGCCTCGTAGCCTGTCTCCGTCTCGCGCAAGCGCACCCGCAGGTAATGACGGCGGCCATCCTTGCGCACGATGGGCTGGCTCAGGCACGCCTGCATCCGTTGACACGGGCGCGACCAATCGGTGAAACCCTGCATCTTCAGGAGCGCCGGGCGACCGAAGAGTTCGGTGCTGATCATCGCCGCCACCGGGTTGCCGGGAAGACCCAGCAGCGGCACGCCCCCCCCCCTATCCCCCCCCACTGGGGGGGGAATCCTGCCTCCCCCAGTCCCACCCCACCGGGAGGGTGGCCAGATTCGTCCGAAGGCCAGCGGCCGCCCTGGTTTCATGTTCAACGACCAGAAGTGCATCTCACCCTCGGCCGCGAGAACCTGCTTGACCAGGTCGAAGTCGCCCACGGAGACACCGCCGGAGGTAATGATGAAGTCCGCTCCCTGCGCCAGCGCCTCCCGCATCCCCCGCCGCACCAACTCCTCCCGGTCGCGGGCCACTCCCAATAGGAGCGGCAGCCCGCCAAACGCTTGCACCTGCGCGGCGACGATGTAGGAATTGGCGTCGCGGATCTGGCCGGGGCCAGGGTCCTGGTCGGGTGGCACGATCTCGTCGCCGGTAGCCAGGATCGCCACCCGGGGCCGCCGCACCACCGCCACCTCCGCCCGCCCGACCGCTGCCAGCATACCGACCTCCTGCGGGCGCAGCACCTTGCCTCGCTGTAACACGACCTGGCCCACGCGCACGTCCTCGCCCGCCGGCCGGACGTTCGCGCCGGTTGGCGGGGGTTTCAGTACCTCGACCCAATCGGAATCCCGGCGGGTGTCCTCGAAGCGCACGACGGTGTCGGCCCCGGCCGGGACCGGTGCGCCGGTCATGATGCGCACCGCTGTCCCAGGCTCCACCCGCAGCCGGCTCACGTGCCCGGCGGCGATCTCCCCCACCACCCGCAGCCGGACGCTGGACTTGGTCGGAGACCGGCCAGAGCAGGGGGCCAGGTCTGCCCCGCGCACAGCGTAGCCGTCCATCGCGGAGTTGGCCAGCGGGGGGATGTCCCGGTCAGCGGTGACCGCTTCGGCCAGCACGCGGCCAGCCGCCTCCAGCAGGCCCACGCGCTCTGGCTCCAGGACATGCACCGTCGCCAGGATGCGCTCCAGCGCCTCCTCGACGCTCAACACGGGGCGGCGGTGCTTGTCAGGCATGGCCTGTCTCCGGTTGGGCGGAGGTCTCCAACCCCGGTTGGGCGGAGGTCTCCAACTCCGGTTGGGCGAAGGTCTCCAACTCCGGTTG
>Ga0208279_1000738_pt1 | contig 22618 bp, 21 predicted proteins | sample AntAceMetag02UKM_FD_184766 | JGI IMG/M metagenome (GOLD analysis project Ga0208279, IMG submission 184766) | Saline lake microbial communities from Ace Lake, Antarctica - Antarctic Ace Lake Metagenome 02UKM (SPAdes) (version 2) | ecosystem: Environmental > Aquatic > Non-marine Saline and... | reverse complement strand
GATCATTGCAGCGGCTGCAGCCTGGATCTTCCTGGGGGAAAAACTTTCCTTGTGGCAAATGTCAGGAATACTGATCACATTGATTGGTATTGGCTGGGTCGTAATGGAAAAGAATCAAAACCAACCTCCAGATAAAGAGAATTACAAAAAAGGTATCTTATTTGGAATAGGGGGGGCAGCAGGTCAAGGATTGGGTGTGGTGCTGGCCAAGCTCGGATTAGATGGCAGCTTTTCTCCTATTTCTGCCAACTTCATACGTATGATCATAGCCATGATCGTGATTTGGTCAGTAACCCTAGTTCAAAAAGAATTTAAGAACACGATAAACAAAGTAGTATCAAATCCAAAAGCATTATGGGGAATCGTTGGAGGAGCATTTTCAGGTCCGTTTCTTGGTGTCTCATTATCTCTATTTGCACTCCAACATACCAGCATTGGTGTGGCAAGCACGTTGATGGCGCTCCCACCGATCTTTTTGCTCCCAGTTGAAAAATTCTATTTTAAGGAAAAAATGGGGTGGGGGACTGTTGTTGGCACAGTTATAGCTCTGGTAGGAGTTGGGGTGTTATTCTTGTTGTAAGATATTATTATTTGAATGATTCTGCTGCCATGCTATAATGCAGAAACTTATTTCATAATTTCATATTTGGGTTGGGCTGCAGTTGGAGGAAGGATGTATAAAACGCATACTTGTGGTGAGTTGAATATCAAACATGTTGGCCAGGAAATATCACTGGCGGGTTGGGTAGACCGGGTACGGGATCTTGGCGGCGTCAGTTTTATAGACCTGCGCGACCGTTTTGGTAAAGTTCAAGTTGTATCAAATCCGGAAACATCACCTGAGGTTCATCAAGCTCTGACACCGGTTAGATCTGAGTGGGTGATCCAGGTGATCGGAACGGTTAGGAAAAGACCTGAAGGAATGACAAATACAGATCTGTCCACCGGTGAAATTGAAGTTGAGATTTCCCGGATAGAAGTTCTGAATCCTGCTGTCACACCACCTTTTCTGATTAATCAGGAAGAAGATGTTGATGAACAGATCCGGTTGAAATTCCGGTATTTGGACCTGCGCCGACCAAGAATGCGGGATAACATCATTCTCCGCCACAAGATTGTCACCTTTATTCGCAGATATCTGGACGAGCGGGATTTCCTCGAGATCGAAACACCGATATTATTCAAAACGACTCCTGAGGGAGCTAGGGATTATATCGTGCCATCCAGGGTTCACCCTGGTCAATTTTACGCGCTTCCTCAATCCCCCCAGCAGCTGAAACAGATGTTGATGGTAGCTGGAATGGAGAGGTATTTCCAGATAGCCCGCTGCTTCCGCGATGAAGACCAGCGTGGGGACCGTCAGCCAGAGTTTACCCAACTGGACATCGAAATGTCATTTGTCGACCGGGAAGATGTAATGGCCTTATTGGAAGGTCTTTATACTGATCTGGTTGCTGAGGTCAGGCCAGATAAAAATGTCTTTGAAACTCCCTGGCCTCGTTTGACATATCAGGAAGCCTTGGATCGATTTGGAAAAGATAACCCGGATATCCGATTTGGATTTGAGTTGAAAGATATATCGGACCTTGCAGCCGACTCCGGTTTCAGAGTATTTACTGACACAGTTGAAAAAGGTGGACTGGTCAAGGGAATCAATGCCAAGGGCCTGGGTGATTTCAGCCGGAAACAGATCGATGAGCTGACTGAGTATGTGAAGCAATATGGCGCAGGAGGTCTGGCGTACCTGGCTCTAACAAGCGAAGGTGAAGAGCGTTCATCCTTTGCAAAATTCCTTTCCGCTGAAGTTAAAGAAGAATTGATTAAACGTTTAGAAGGAAACCCGGGGGACCTGCTGCTCTTTGTAGCAGACGCCCCGGAAGTTGTTAATGAAAGCTTGGGTAGATTACGAGAAGAATTACGTGACCGCCTGAATCTAGCAGACAAGGATATGTTAGGTTTTTGCTGGGTAATTGATTTCCCCCTGGTGAACTGGAATAAAGATGAAAAACGCTGGGATCCCAGCCACCATCTATTTACGAGCCCGATGATGGAAGATATCCAGAACTTGGATGAGGATCCTTCTAAGGTTAGGGGACAACAATATGATCTGGTTTTAAACGGTTATGAGATAGGCGGGGGATCGATCAGGATTCACAATGCGGATCTGCAGGAAAAGATCTTCGGTCTGATTGGCTTGGATATGGATGTTGCCAGAGAGCGATTTGGCCACATGCTGCGCGCTTTTTCTTATGGAACTCCTCCCCACGGAGGTATTGCTTCAGGTATTGATCGTTTATGCATGCTGCTGGCAGATGAGCCAAATATCCGTGAAGTAATCGCTTTTCCAAAGAACCAATCTGCCCGGGATTTGATGGGAAATGCACCGTCTTCAGTTGAGCCTGGTCAGCTGGAAGAGCTGCATATTAAAGTAAACTTGGAGTAAATTTCAGGAAAAGAAAACCCTTTTCAGTCGGGAATACCTATGGTAAAGTGTATCCACCCTACTGTGTACGCGATGTGAACGAAGTGTTTTGAGCCAACACCAAATTTAAGGGGTCCTATATTGATGGAGCTACGCGATAGGCCTGAGCCAAGGCGAAACTCCTGATGCGGATACCCAATCTGCTCAAACAGGTTCAAGACTCACTCACACACGGCATGGTGGGGTGTTTTTATTTAACCTAGTAGAAAGATGGGAATCTTGTAAATATAAAGTGTTTCATAAGGATGGGAGTAGTTTGATGATAGCGGCCTGGACCAGGGTGAAATGGTCGAAGGCCAGGAGTGGGAGATCATTCAATTCAAACCACTCTGCATCTGCGGCATCATCTCCCGGCTTAATTTGGATTTTATCCCCAATATCCAGTACACAACCAAAACAAGTAGAAATCACTCGTCCGCGTGGATCCCGTCCAGGATCACTAAAAGTTTGGATCTGGGTAAGCCCCAGGTTTTCAACTCCAGTTTCCTCGAATAACTCCCGCTGGGCAGCCTCTTCCAGGGATTCATCCATATTGATAAATCCCCCGGGTAGAGCATATTTACCCTTATAAGGCGCTTGAGCTCTTTGGATAAGTAATATTTGATATTCTTTTCCATTTGGCCTGATAATTGCTATATCAACAGTAACTGAAGGCCGGGGATGTTCATAAGTATACAAAGTAATTAGCTCCTTGATATGGGAGAGAAATTGCGTGAAACTCGTTTATAATTTTAGTATATATGTCTTAGAAAGTGTGAGGAGCCTCATAGAGGAGTGTAATTCCATGGATAACATCAAACCCCGCCAAATAATTGTGGCGTTAATTGTCTTAACTGTCCTGACAGGTTGTACTTTGCCGGGATTTTCAACACCGACACCATTTTCATTCCCGACTCCGGATAAAACCATGACGGCTCTGTTTGAGCCCACACAGGAGGCTCCAGCAACTTCTGCATCCTCAGCAGGGGGTGAAGAAAAAACTTCAACACCAAAGGTAGTCCCCACAAGTACACCCAAACCGACAGCAACTGGGGAACTTGATATCACAGAAACACCTGTGGTCGAAGCCACTCTGGCTACCTTTGAAGGTCCTACGGTCCGTCCCGGACCTTCCATCACCGCAGATTATTTGGATAAGAACCTTAATATTGATGGGGATCTCTATGAATGGGATCCGCCAATTCAAAAGGTAATCAATTATGTCGTTTTTGGGGCAGATAAGTGGTCAAATGCAGAGGATTGTTCAGGAACTGTCGTTGCTGCCTGGGATGAGGATTACCTTTATATTGGAGTCCGTGTAAAAGACGAGAAATATGTCCAGGAAGGCACTGAAGAGAAAATTTACCTTGGAGATTCCATCGAAATTCATTTTGACCGATACGTTAGCGCAGATTATTCTCTGCATACAATGTCAGCCGACGACTATCAGATTGGAATATCTCCTGGACAGTACGGTATCGGTACCTGTATGATCATCAATGGGAAAGTGGCTACTGGCTGCACTCCGCAACCACCACTGGCCTATATGTGGGCCCCGAAAACAAATGCTGGTAAAAAGGCCGATGTGAAGATTGGATCACTGGAGAGCGGAAATGGCTACCAGGTGGAATTCAAGATCCCTTGGAGCTTACTGGGTGTCACTAATCCAGCTTCCGGTAATCACTTTGGTTTTGCTATTGCAATCAATGACAATGATATTGCTGGAACACTTAACCAGCAATCTGTTGTTAGCAATGTGCAAGGACGGTTCTATGCAGATCCTACAACTTGGGGTGATTTATATTTGAAATAAGATGAATCTTCAAAATAAAAAGCGGAACAGATTATCTGTTCCGCTTTTTTTGTATTCGCAATTAAGTATTAGTCCAGGTAGGCCTGTAGCTTTTCCTGGATGCGTGGATTTCGAAGCCTTCTTAAGGCCTGTGCTTCGATCTGGCGAATTCTCTCGCGGGTTACTCCCATCCTCTTGCCGACTTCGTTTAACGTCAGAGTGCGACCGTCAACTAAACCGTAGCGCATTTCTAGGATCTTTGTCTCTCGGGGAGGGAGCTCTGCCAGAGCTTCCTGGAGATGTTCCCGGAGCAGGATACCAGTTGCCTCTACGTCTGGAGGAGTGACGTCAGTATCAGCAATGAAATCACCTAATTGAGCATCATCTTCTTTGCCAGTAGGCATTTCCAGTGATAATGGACGCCGCGCGTGTTTCATCATGTCCTGGACATCATCAGGTGTGACATTGAGAGCTTCAGCCAGTTCATCCTGATTTGGATCGCGATTCAAGTCTTGCTTAAGTTGGTGCTGCATCCGGATCATTTTATTGATCTTGTCACCCATATGGACTGGTACCCGGATGGTCCGACCTTGGTCGGCTATTGCTCGTGTGATAGCCTGGCGGATCCACCAGGTTGCATAGGTGCTGAATTTATAACCCCGGTCGCGTTCAAATTTGAGTGCGGCCCGCATCATGCCAATATTCCCTTCCTGGATCAAATCCAGGAAAGATACACCACGGCCAACATACTTCTTGGCAATACTGATCACGAGACGTGAGTTAGCCTGGATGAGATGCTCAAAAGCTGCCCACCCTTCATCGACGATCTCACTGAGGTTTTCTCTCTGTTCGAGAGTGAGTTCTTCTTCTGCCAGCCTTATTTGAGCTTTTCGGCCTTCATCTATCAAGCTGGTCAGGTTCTGCTCCTCATCTCTTGTTAAAAGAGGAACTTTCCCGGCCTGTTTGATGTAAAGGCCAACAGTATCGTTGGTGCTGATATTCTCTAGGGGATCATCCTCATCAAAGAGGTCATTATCGTGATCCACGAGAATATCTTCATCTTCATCCTCAAATAATTCTTCCGCTTCGTCTTCGCTTTCCACGTAGGGGATATCGGCAGTCAGTAGGGCAGAAAAAGCTTCTTCCAGCTGGTCTACATTATTCTCTGCCTTGGGATAAATATCTGAGATATCATCCAGCGTAACGTAACCTTTATCACTGCCAATTTGGAGCAGGTGAGCAAGGGGGTTTTCGTACTCAAGGGTTTTTTCTTTTTTGATTTCTTTCGTCATTCTTAGCACTTCACCAATAACCTTTATCTTACTGACATCTAAAACCCATCCACTGAGGAAAGGTGAATGGGTTTGGTGTTTATCTGGAGCTTCATTATAGCAATAGAGTTCATTTTTACAAGAGGCAATATTAAATTCCAACAATAATTTAACAATTCCAAACACCAATCGGACCATATATCGGGTCCAATTGACAAGATCGGTGTTTAAAATCAGGTCTGGAATAGTTATAGATTCTATTTAAGCATCAGAAACCACTCTTGCAGCAGGTTTTCCGCTGGTTTCCCGTGAATAGAGATGGATTTATCATGCAGGACGGCTGGAGCGTAATAACCCTGGGCGATGATTCCAGAAACCCAGCTTTTTCTTGGAGCAGTCGATAAATATACCTGGTAAGCAAGGGCTTGTTCAGAAAATCCAGTATCATATTCCTTCACAATTGGGGCAGGGGAGCTGAAGGTTGAGATCGGATAACAGTGGCCGTCGATGTTGGAGGAACAGTCGGGATTCCAACCAGATACAGATGGATACATGACTCTTAATACTAATAGTTTGTGATCAGGGTTTAACCAGTTTGACCAGAAAGTGTTAACTTCTCCATCTAGGGAAAGATCAGCTATGTTGACAAGTTCTTCCAAGGTTATATCTGGTGTGATTACAAACCCGGGATCCCAGTTCAAGTGAACCTGGTCTACATGTTCAAAATGATCCGGGACCGAACTCCCAGAAGGGAGGGACATGGTCCAGGCAATGGTTCCGGAGAAACGGGCATTAACATCGTTCATGATTTCAATCCAGCGGAGGCCGGAATCTGCCGGAACTCCTGAAGGATCCCCATTAGCCAATTTGCCGCCAGGTAAAGCTGGTATTAGCCAATCTCCGCCGAGAATAAGCATATCAGCGCCCTGGATCTGGGCAGTTTCAGCGAAATGTATTGCGAAGGCGTGATATTGATCGAACCAAGAATTCCACCAGCTGAAATCAAGTGGGGCATCCATCCACCAATCAGCAGGATCCACTGGGAAATGAGGTTGAGGGTGAATAGCAACCTGGAGTCCCTCAGAAAATGCGATGCTTGTCATGGTCCTGAGATCAATCCAGAGAGGATCCTGGTTTGGGTTCGGCTCGATCACCGGAGGATTTTGATGGGTAAAGCTCCAGGTTGGAGTTAATACAATCCAATTGCTATTCAGTCTAGTTACTTCCGGAATAGCCGCTGCCATCTGAACTGAATCAGCAGGTTTGCTACCAGGCATGAACTCGATTCCAGTGATGAAATCTTCGCCTCTTGGTGTGATAGCTGGCAAGGGGGCTGTAGCGGCAAAGGAAGTAGATTCAAGCCAGGCCCAATCTTCTACGCTGTCCGCGATGTATTGAGGTTCCGCGCTGGGAGACACTACCCGGCCTTCCGGATAAGCTCCGGCAGTTGCGGCATCGTCAGCTATGCCACATTCACCTTCCCTGCAATATCTGTAGGTCAGATCTGAGAGGATATCAAAGGGAGAAAAGAGGATAAAGACCCAGTGGTTTGGAGCAATTTCAGTCATGGGCAGTGGCGTTGTCCATCCATAAGGATTAAATTGAATGTAGACATTTTCGCCAACGGGTGTATTCTCCGGTGTCCACAGATCAAAAGTGATTGAATCCTTTGTGCCGGATTTCCATGTGAATACTTCATCCGTATATTGAACTGGATATTCAGGAACGATAAACCTTCTCATGAAAAAGGAGCCACCTTCGCTGTGTTCTGCGTTCCAGAAACCATCACCAAGTGTGTATTTATATCGGATCTCAGCACCTACAGGAAGGGATAGGATAATTCCGTAATGGTTGTCACCTGCGTAGGTCAGATGGGGCATTCTGGACGGGATCGTGTTCATACCGCCAGGCAGGTTTCCAAATGTATTGCCGAGCTGATAAAGGTTACCAACCAATCTGACGCTATTCTCAGGTGTGCCAATTGGAACTGTGACCAAAAAAGTCACATCTACAAATTCCCGGGGAGCGATCGTTAAATTAGCTTCTGTATTGGCCTGGGATGCGACTTCTGCTCCCTGTTGGATCTCCTGATAAGTTCCATCCGGCGCATAAACCACAAGATTATGAATACCAGGAGGGAGACCGGGCAGCATATAAGAGCCGGAAGCGGTAGTGAAAGCCTGGACACCGCCGCCAATCACTAACATCCCGGGTACTGGTTCTCCGGTCGTTGAGTCGCTGATGATCCCGGAAATCCTGCCTGGTTCTGACCAGTAATAGGAATTATCTGACCACATACTGACAACATCCCTGATTTCAAGCGGGTTGTCTGCTTTGGCCATTCTGTAGCGAACTTGTTCATCGTCCTGAGTGTGTTCGATCACAGCGTACTGGTTTTGCCTTGTATAGCGGTATTTAATGATGGTATGCTGGGGTACAGTTATGGTGGTCTGGTATATCAGTCCTTGATCAAGATTGTTATTGCCCAGAGCAGGTTCCAGTGGATGGGCTGTGGCGTTGACCCCCAAGCCGGTTACTTCGTCCAGCGTGCTCAGGTATATGATCTCTCCCTCTGGAGTATTCAGTGGAATCTGAACAAAGAATGTCACATCCACCATCACTTCATCTGAGGAGTCGGTGGTCCGATTAGGAAAAATATCTCCCAACGAAACACTTCCACAGCTGCTGAGAGCAAAACTCACCAGGAAGAAAAAACTAAATAATATCCATTTTGAGCGGGAAACCGACATATCAGATCTCCGTTTTAATGAGGTGTATGAGTATTTCAAGGTTGACAACTTTGCGTATAGGAATCTCAATTGTGTTCTTCTCCGTTAGGTTGATGATAAACATTCCCCTCTCCACCGAAATTCCTTCGATATAATCCCAGGGAACTTCCACTTTAGGGAGAATGAGTTTTTTATTCGAAATCGATACATCACCAAAGGGGAGGATTTTTCCTTTTGAAAATGCTTGGGACAGCTTGGGCTGTAGCGTTTTGTATGTGTGTTTCTTGATGATTTTTTTCAACCCTTCGTGATCTTTGATCCCAGGATGGACCTGCAAAGGACGGTAGTGTCCTGAATACAGGATCAGGAAATGTTTTTTTCGCTTAGCTGACCGGAGCAATGATTTATTGATCGAATAACTGGTGATCCCTACGATCTCATCCCATTTTAAAATGCGCTTGCGTCCTGGAGGAAAATGGAGTTCCAGTCCCCAGGTGTAAACATTGATCCATGTATGGGCTCTTTTCAACCTTCTATAAGTATAGAGGAGTAGAAGGATGATAAGGATTCCAGAGATATAAAACCAGGTTTTTCCCCAGACTGCTGCAGCTGCTGGACCAAAAGAGGAGTAGCCATATAAGGTGCGCCATAATCCGTATCCAAGCGGTGTTAGAACCACGATGATCAATGGTAGGAAGACCCTTAAAAAATCCCGCCAGGTTAACTCCTGGAGGTGGTATTTAGTGATCGGGGTTTCTTGATTGGATTCTTTCATATACACAAAAACTGGTCTATTTTAGCCGATTGCTAAGATTATAGACCAGTTTAGGTTAGTTTGCACAACCAATAGGAACGGCCTCCTGTAAGGAGGCTGTTCCAAAGAGATTAGTTATGCTGGAACGAAATATACGTCTGTTGGCTGAAGTTTGCTGTTTCTGATGAATTGGGGTTTGATTTTCATTCCAATCCAGTCTAGGCTGGCTTCCGTGGGGTCCACTCCGAACAGGCGACTGAGAAGCAGGGTATCGACACCCTCAAACTCTACCTGTATTAGCACATAAGGTGTCTGATCCAGGAACGCTTCAGAACCGAAGTGACAGACAGTGAAAGCGTGAATTTCAGCCTCGTTTTCGGTTATGTCAATCCAGTTCGTTTCGGCACCTGAATACATGTCATGCCCGCGAGGGGTTGCGTAGGTATACCCGGATACTGGATCCTGGTTGGCGAGTATTTTCTTATTGGTTAAACCCGCAAACCAGGGGCTATCCTGGGCGTAGGAGTGCAGATAAATAATGCTGTAGGGCTGTTCAATCTGGATTGGAGCCATTTCCTTCAGCCAAGCCAGAGCTTCAGGGGTTGTCTCCCTGGGAAAAGGTAAATTGTGAACGATCGTGCCCCCTAGGGTTTCTTCTTGTTTGCTCGGTATTTTTGTCATCGTTCCTCCTTATTCCTTTTCCAGAATGCTGACGGATACATAAGTTCCAGTGCCAGCATGTGAGTGAATGGCTCCTCTCTGGGCATCCTTGACCTGCAGAGTTTTGTCATCAAAATGTTTCTTGATGGATCCCTGCAGCTGCCAGATTGCAAAGACGGCCTGCATTAATCCAGTTGCACCAACGGGGTGACCACAAGCGATCAACCCTCCAGATGGATTTACTGCACAGACTGGTTCGTCTGGCAGTTTCAACCCGTAGTCAATGTCCGGAAGGAACGCTTTACCAGAAGCGGCAAATGGGCCACCCTCTCCGTATCGGCAAAGCCCCAGGTCTTCATAGGTTTGGACCTCACTAGAAGTATAGGCGTCATGAAGTTCGACAAAATCAAGTTCTTCAAGCGGGTCATGGATTCCAGCGTGTTTATAGGCCATGTTGCCTGCTGTTCTTCCAGCCCTGAATGAATGAACTCCTGGGTATCGGGTTCCGTGATCCCAAAGTTTTTTATAGTACTTCATGGTATCGCTGGATGCCTTTTCTTGTTCGGTCGCGTAATCTTCGATAAAAGTATCGTAATCGAAATGAGGCCTGTCAGCCATGCGCATGGCATCTGTGCCTCGTCCGATGCCTGTTATTTTCACTAACGGACGGGGGATCTTGGCGCCGGCTTTTTCCAGTTTCTGAATGCCTTCCTCGGACGCCAGGATCGTGGCTGCTGCGCCATCTGACATCACACAGATATCCAGACGGGTTAAGGGCCAGGCGACCATCGGCGCATCGCGCACATCCTGTATGGAATATCGATTTCTCTTCTGGGCGTATGGATTATGAAAGGCGTTGATATGGTTTTTCACACTAACATGGGCCATTTCTTCCACGGTTGTGCCAAATTCTTTCATGTGGCGAGTAACCATCATGGCATAATAACCTGAATAAAAACCTCCCACCGGGTAATCAAATGATACATCTGATGCCAGTGCGATAAACTCGTTTCCTTTCCAGGTTTCAACATGGCTCATGGTTTCAAAACCGTAGGCGGCTACGACGTCCATATGGCCACTGGCGATCGATTTCCAGGCTTCCTGGAAACATAAACCGCCTGTTGCTCCACCACCTTCCACACGGTGGCTGGGCTTGGGACACAAGCCCAGGTAGTCCGTGGCCATAATGGCAGCCATCAGTTGGCGGCTGAAGTGATCGGAAAAATAGGAAGCTACGGAACCATCAGCGATCCTTGTAAAATCAGGAAAACTTATTTCCAGATCTTCGATGGCATAATCGTAGGCCTCCTTAATCACTGCCTGATAGGTCTTGTCCGGACGAGCTTTGGCAAACTTCGAAACTCCTCCGGAGATGGCATAGACAGGTCTCATAGAACCACGCTCCCTTCGTCGGTAGTGACGGGTAAATGATAGAACTACGCGGGCACACATTATCAGCAATCTCTGCTGTGTAAACACGTGAGAAAACGTATCAATCTATTGAACACCGATAAAAAATGGATTGGTTGGGGGGCTGCCCCGTGTAATGAAGCACTGACGAAATAGCTTAACTTTCTGCAGGATGTTGATCTTCAGTTTCTGTGATCTTCTGCTCTTCAGATTTTGATTCAGGGGTGGGCGAGCCACTCCAGGAAGATGAATTAAACAGGTCTTCGCCGCCTATTTTTGGAAATCCCTCTTTGGTTAACATACGAAGCTCATTCAATTCCTCTAGTTCTGCTTCGCGCATTAAGCGCTGTGGTAGATATTGGATTTCGCTTACACTCTTGCGGATATTCTGCCACCAATTGGACTTAATGATCGAGCGCATGAATTTCCCCATTTTGCGTCCTGCACTTATCATGCCATCAGGTCCAAGAACCAGAATGCCTATGATCAGAACAAATACAATCTCAAGAGGACCTATGCCAAAAATATTCATTTGAGCTTACTCTGCATCCCTGGTCTGGATTTGTTGGAGTGATTGAATGATCTCATTCTGTCGATCGGCCAAAGAACCAAGTACTCCGTTCACAAATCTTGGTGCACTGTCTGAACCATACGTCTTTGCCAGTTCTACAGCTTCATTGATAGCCACTTTCAGGGGGATATCATCTGCGATGGCAAATTCCCAGATAGCGATACGGAGGATGTTTCTGTCTATAACAGCAACCTGATCTAGCGGCCAATCGGGGGCGTGATCGGTGATGAAACGATCAAGTTCGCTCCGGATGGGCAACACGCCCAGCACTATCGAGCGAAAAAACTTGACTAACTCATCATTCAGACCAGAATCCGCCATTCTTTCAGTTAATACCGTGCCTATCGGGTGATCTGTGATATCCAGTTCATACAAGGCCTGGAGGGCAATCCCCCGCGCCCGGGTGCGGTCCTTCATAAAGTATTAGTCCTCAGGGACCAGGTTATTCTGGTAATCAATATCTTCAATATGCACGTTGATCGTGCCGACTTCCATGCCAACCATTTTAGAGATCGCTACTGAAACCTCTTCCTGGACCTGCTTGCTGGTTTCTCGGATATTGGCTTTATCAGTTAGAATCAGGTGTAGATCTGCATAAACAGAACCGTCTTCTTCGATAGTGATATCAACCCCATCATCACGATTGCGGCTGAATAGGGTGTTTACGCTGCTGGGGGTCAGAGCCAGGCGGCTTACTCCTTCCACCTGAAGAGCTGTTAATCGAATGATTGTGGACAGAACACCTGGAGCAATGGTGGTTTTTCCCGGGGGACGTTCAGTTGTTGCCATAAGATCTCCCAAAGTATAGTTATCCGCTCAGTCGGCGGCTTTTCCTATTATAACCTATGCTGATTAAAACACAGACGGCCGTGATAGTCACGGCCTGTCCGATTTTTGACTAGAAACTTGGATGATTTATTTAGCTACAACTTCGCGACCGCGATAATAACCGCAGTGGGGGCATACCCGATGAGGTAGGCGTTTTTCGCCACAGTTGGAGCACTGGACCAATTGCTTGGGTTTTAACGCATCGTGAGCGCGACGGCGGTTCTTGCGGCCCTTGGAAATGCGTTGTTTTGGTAGAGGTGTCATATCATTAACTCCTGCTTCTTTTCACACGAATAATCGTGATAATTACTCTTCTTTTACAGCAGGTAGATTATACGGAGTAGGGGGGTTTAAGTCAAGATGGTTGCCTGAGAGAAAAAATACTCTTCGGTCAATGGGCAGAGAAATATACAGGGTCCAGATGATGAATTTTCCAACCATAATCCCCTAAAAGAGGCGTTTCTTGGGAGCAGGAATCTGGCAGGAATCCTGGTGGTGCGCCGTACCCGGCATTGGTGAACATCCACCAGCGCAAGGTTCGTTCTTCCACACCTAGCGGCTGGAGGATGGTATAGGCCGCTCTGCAGAGCAATTCGGCATAGCGGTCAATGTCAATGGTTTTGGGATCCGGCCTTTCTTCCAGGTCCCAGGCAAATACGCCGGGCTTCCCCCGGGTGTAGAGAAAACGCACTCGCTGGCCAGGTATCAAGTTCTTGTCGATTGTTGCCAGCTGAGCAGCCGCCCTGGCAGCCGGGGAGGGCACCTTATATTCCTCCAAGCTACGGCTTATTTTCTGGGAGATCAGCAGTTCTTCCAGGGGGATTTTGCGCTGCCGCAGGGCTGATAATCGTTCTTGGAGAAGGGTATGAACCCGGGGTAGCTGGTCTGCCAACTGCCCGGCATTCGGGGCATCCGCTAGCAGATCAAGCATTTCACGCTGGATTTTTTTGATCCATTTTGAAGTATCGTCACGTCTTACTTCGATTCCCCGCACTTTCCAGGTGCCATTTTGGAACAGCCCGAAATAGCGGTTAGCTACCGGTACTCGGGGATCTGGCCGCGAGCTCAAAAAAGCGATCCAGCGGTAGATGCCATCCAGGCTTGTTGGCAGTCCAGTACGATCCAGGATCTCCTCCAGCAGCGGTTGAAAATCGGCGATCTGAGAGGCGCCCTCTTTCTGGACCCAGAGGCCATCAACATACATGTGGAGAACCCGGAATCCCAATTCCTCTGCAGCTTCCTTGGCCCGCAGCAGCGCCTCCCGTCCATAGGCTGTAACCGCTTCATGGGCCTCAATTCGTCCGAAGCGGGCATTTTTATATCCCAGGTATCCAAAACAGGTGACCAGCAGCCATTTGTGAGCAGAGGAGCGGGCATGGAATGGATGCCAGCGGATATCGCGGGGATCCATTCCAGCTAGCTCCTGTTTAAGACGGATCCTTTTTTCAAGCAAAGGCTGCAAAGTATCAGGAACCAGGCCGCGTTGGCCCTGGTCAATGCTCAATTCCAGTTCAGGCACAAAGGTGCTATTTTCGGTGTTTTTACCGACGGTTTCTGGGGAAATATTAAAGTGTTCCATGATGCTGGGATACATGGATATAAAATCGATTTCCGCCACATTGGCATGCAGCCCCACAGTTGGTTAGTAGACCAAACCGCCCCGGTCAGATTGGAGCAGGTTGTAGGCTGATTTGGACCATTCTACCTGTTGTTTATGCCAGGGCACTAACACACCCTGGCGCAGGGCGGTCAATATTTGCATGGAGGAAATGCCGGTACCGGGTGAAACCCGGGCAGCCGTTTGGATGCGCAAACTGGTTACCCGCGCCATTTCATAGACGCCTTCCAGCCCATAGTCATGGTACATGACCGTGTTCTCTGTGGAAATGTGAATACGGCCAAATAGACGAGCCTGGGGGCCGCGGTAGATCACTCCTCCGTAGGAATGGTAAAAACGCTCCTCCCGGCGTTCAACCCCGCGATTTTCTTCCCGGCTCAGGGAGAGAGTGATATGGTGTTTTTCCATCAGCTGATGGAGTTTATCGATCAGCCAACCATCCCCCCAAACTGTCAGCAGCAGATCAGGATCATGACGACGGAGCAGGGCTTGCAGCTTTATCAGCAGACCCTGCTCATCCTGGAAGGGAAAGGTGTAGTGTTTTCCCTTTATGTGCACCTTGAGTCTGGTTGGCTCCTTGTGATCCGGATTGGAATCAGGAACCAGGGCCATTACCAGCAGGGGTACCTGGGGGCTGTCGATTTCCCAGGGTGAATCCAGGGTTTCCAAGTTTTCGATTTCGCCTTCATCTGTAGCCAGTACCCGGCAGCGCGCCAGGGGGAAAACGCCAGTTTGGGCTGCATAGCGCAGGTCAACCGAGATATCGGCGTTGTAATAAACCAAACCAGGAAAACTCCTTTTCAATTGGTTAAAAAGCCTTTCCTGGGCCAGTGGGGTTTCGGTCAAGATTTTCAGGACGGAGAGAGGTTTTTCTACAAAGAGATCCTGCTTCTCAACGCGTGATAACTGCGGAGGCTCCGGCAGCGACTTCAGGTGGCGCCACAAGCACCTCAATTCCCCGCTGGGTCCGTGAACGTAGAAGGAAGTTGGGAAAGGTTGGTGCAGCCGGTGGCGCTGGATTCCATCTTCGTCCAAAAACCAGAGGATCACACCCTGGACCGGATCTGGATAGATATCCAGCAGCCAGCCATGGATTTCATTGCTGGAGGGCATGACGGAGTTCTGCGATCTCTTGCCTTAACCGGACGACTTCTTTGTGTTCTTCCAGCAGCATGGCTAGCAGAAAGGTCTCAAACGGCAGCGCATGGGAGGCATAGGAAGCCGCTGCGAGGTGTTTTTTGGCCGAGGCAAATAGATCGTCCAAGACTTGCTGGTCGCTGCTGCGCAGGGCCCGGCGGAAACGGGCAAAAGCGGCGCGTTCTTTTAAGAATGTTTGGGTGATTGAAGTTACGGTTCGTCCCATGAGATTTCCTTTTAGAGCAAAGTGAGTTGAGTGGCAGGATAATGGGGTTCAAAAATCCAGACCCGATCCATATTTTCCCGGATCCGAACCAAAAAAGGCTCTTCGTCGAGCTGTGGATGAAGCACCACCAGGACCGGAGTATGGCGGGCGTTTTTTATTAAAGAATGGAGGCAGATATCTAGCAGGCGGAGCCGCTCAGGGAGGGAAGCGTTTTCGTCCTGGAAAGTGGCCAGCAGGTTCAAGACCAGGGTGGGAATGCCTTGTGGGGCAGGTTCTTCCAACAGGGTGGTCATCTGGTAGCAGGTGAAAGCCCGCGCTACCTGGATGCGCTCCAGGGCGGTGTAAAGGAGCAGCTCCCTGCGCCGGAGCTCCCGGTTGAGACTTAACACGTCAAAACGATTGCCCCCATCCAGGACACGGACCGGACCGGTTTGAGCCAGCTCGGCAATGAATTGCAGGGAAGCCTTGCGCTGAAAATCGGAAGGCGCAATCAGCAGCTGCAAGGAAGGGGAATGAGGCAGTGTAATGAGTTCCATAAACCAACCTTATCAGGTTGGTTGGTGTATGACCATCGCCGTTTGGCTGAATTTAGGATGAAAAAGGGGCTACCCCAAAGGGGGAAGATTGATCAGGCGGTCCATTGAGAAAAATCCCAATCGGAAAGGATCTTGCGAAGTTCCAGCTTGCTGCGCAGACCGAACTTGCGCTTGGCATTGCGCAGATGGGTTTTGACGGTGGCCGGGGAAATAATCAGCTGATCTGCGATTTCTTTGTTAGTGTAGCTTAAGCAAGCCAGGGCGGTGATCTCTTTTTCGCGAGGGGTGAGGGATTTCCAAGTTTTTAGGTTCCTGGTGGCTTCCTGGCGGTGCTGCAGGGCAAAAATCAACATCCTCTGCCCGACTTCGTTTACAGGCTGTTCTTCTTCCTTGGCCAGGCGCGCGAGAGCCAGGCTTAAGGTCTGGTCCAATTTGACAAATTGGGCCGGATATAAGAGGTACTTAAGAGAGTCCAAAACACGAGTAGGGAACATATTTGCCAGGTATTAGTCTAGAACAGATGTTCTACATTATACACAAAGAGAGGCTGGTTGACAAGAGGGTTTTAAAGGAAGCGCTGCTATTGCAGCGCTTCCGACGAGGGATGGGGGACTGGGAGATGGGAAAATCTGTTTTAGGTTGTCGTTGCGAGGGGGAAAGCTTGATTTCCAACGAAGCAATCCCCCGGACCAGGAGATTGCTTCGTTAGCCCTTCGATCCCTCTCAGGGCTTCCTCGTAATAACAGTGATGGATCAAGGAGTTAATATCAACAGCGATTCCGCCTGGCGTTTGATGTGATCGATATCCCAGAGCATGGGGTGGTAGTAAATATTGCGCCATAGATCTGCCATATCGATGTAATGGGGGTGGTAGGCATGGCCGGACTGACCGGTAGTGTGGATACTGAGCGAGTTGGATAGGTCATTCAGATTAACGATCATGCGCATGGATGGCAGCCAATCGATCACGTAAGGATTGCTAGGATCCCAGCCTGTAGCGTTCACGATTTCATTACCGCCAGCGGCCGGAAAGGGACCGCGATTGAAAAACTTGTTTACAAATGGGAAACTGCTCATGACCTGATTCTGGAAAGTGATTGTATGGAGATCTCCCCACTGCCAGGCAGCAGGATCCTTCCCAAAATCCTTTTTAAGTTCACGGTAAGATTCTTGAAAAGTCAGTTTGAAAATCTCAACCATGGTTTCCCTCTCGGGTGTAGAAGAATCATTCCACCAGGGATTCTCAGGTTGAGTGACAAGCTGGCGGATGATTTCCTTGCTGGTTGAACCAACTCCGACATTGAAATCGTCTGGCAGGTTATCCTGCATGGTGTTGGCTACCAGGTTCTGCCAGAATGTCATAAAAAGGGCTGCAGGCGCTGAATCCATGTCTGCCTGGTAATTCCATCCCACGAGGATCCCCTGGGCAGCTTCCAGTTCAGGATCCGAAAAGTTCAGTTTTAAAATCTCTGGGACAAGCTCCGGAGCGATCTGGTCATAATTATCCCCTTGCATGGCCTTCAGCATTGAGATGCTAATCGGTTTAGGGGCTTCTTCCAACATATTGACAATGCGCTGAGCCCGGAAGCCGCGGTTCCACTCCTCAGTGATGAGGTAAGGATAATCAAGCCCTACTACTGCGTTATTGGCGGTGACAATATATCCGGAGGGAGGGTTGAAAGAATACGGCAGCTCTTCGAAGGGAATATAACCCTGCCAATCATAATCCCCATTCCATCCGGGCACAGGGAGCATGCCGTCATGCCCTTCAATACGGATAGGGATATTGCCCGGCATCTGGTAGCCAATATTGCCATCTATATCGGCATAGATCAAGTTTTGTGAGGGTACTACAAAATGGGATGCAGCTTGTCGGAACTCTTCCCAGTTCTTGGCTAAGTTGATCTCCCACATAGCGCAGAATACACAGCTGGGTTCGAGTGCGGTCCATCTTAAGGCCAGGGCGTAGTTTTCAGGGATGGCCAGTCCGGTTGTTTGATCAAAATCATCCAGGCCATATTCAGAACCGATGATCGGTCCATGGCTTGTCAGGTAGACCTGGTGTTCTATAGGATCATCCCCAGCAATTTGGATCACTTCCACGATCGATTCCATTTCTACCCAACCATCTGGTGTCAGGTACTGAGTGGGTTGGTCAGGATTGGTCTTTTCGATATAGAGATCCATCACATCTGGACCCACATTGGTCAGACCCCAGGCAATATGATCGTTATGCCCGATCACAACACCAGGAACACCAGCAAAAGAGAACCCAGCCACATCCATTTGGCATTCTTCGGTTTTTTCTGAGCAGTGCAGGCCAACTTCATACCAGATCGACGGCATCTGGGATCCAAGGTGAGGATCATTCATGAGATACGGTTTCCCAGTGTCTGTCAGGTTTCCATGTACAGCCCAACTGTTTGAACCGATCCCTTCGAAACCTCCCCCAGTGATCTGGTCCAGATCTGCTGAAAAGCTTTGAATATTTTCCATTGATTTGACAACTTCTTGCCAGATGGATTCAGTCAGATATGAGTGGTCGGGATCAGGGAGATTGTATCCCTGCTCTTCAGAATCTTTTTCGATTGGAGGGCCGGGTACGATATAAGGATGATCTGCCGGGTAGGGTGGATAGATGAACTCCATCTGGTTGCGAGGCAGGGTCTTCAACAGCTTTGCCCGGTCGATCTCTGAGTCCAGATTGCCGCGTAAATCCCAGGCCATGGCTTTCCCCCAGGTCAGGCTGTTTAAGGGTGTCCAGGGCGGAGGTTCATAACCCGCGTTCAGCACACTCAGGAACAGGTATTCCAGGCTTAGTTCTGAACCTTTTATTTCAGAGATATAGGCATTTACTCCAGCAGAGTATGCATCTAGAACAGCCTGCTCGTCAGGACCAAGTAATTCCAGTTCCTGTTGGGCGACTCTCTCCCAACCCAGGGTTCTCAGGAATTTATCTGTTTCCAGCATGGGTTTCCCGATCAGTTCAGCCAGCCTACCTGCTCCCATATGGCGCCAAAAATCCATTTGCCAGAATCTGTCTTGGGCATGAACATAACCCTGGCTGAAAAACAGGTCATGATGAGTGATTGCATAGATATGGGGAATACCGTAGCCATCCCGGTAGATTCGTACCGGGCCGTCCAGTCCGGTGATCTGGATCTCACCTTCAATTACGGGAAATGATTTCTTCGCGGTTCTACGGACCAGGGGAGGGGTGATAAGGGCGGTGACAGCTCCCAGGAAAACCAGAACAATGATTGTGCCAATTAGGACCTTCCCGATCTTTTTCGCCATTGGGATCCTCCTTCTTACGTGTAGATAGGAATCACAAAAAAGGGCTTGTCGATTCTAAGCTGATATCTATAACACGTTATCAACTGGTGTAGTTATGTTTCTTTCTCACCCAGTGTCATTCTCAAGTAATTTTCAATAAATGGGTCCAGGTCTCCGTTCAGGACAGCTTCAGTATTACCCATTTCAAATTCTGTGCGGTGGTCTTTAACCATCTGATAGGGATGCAGTACATAGGAACGGATCTGGCTGCCCCATTCTGCTTTCTGGTATTCCCCCCGGAGCTCCTCGATTTTTCCTTTTCTCTCTTGCTGTTTTAGCGCAACCAACCGGCCTTTGAGAACTTTTAGGGCCATTTCCCGGTTCTGGGTTTGAGAACGTTCATTCTGACAGCTGGCAACGATTCCGGTCGGCAGGTGGGTGATACGGACCGCCGTATCGTTTTTCTGCACACTCTGTCCGCCTGCTCCTCCGGAGCGGAAGGTATCGATCCTCAAGTCATTGGGATTGATATTAATATCATGGTCATCGTCAACATGGGGTAATATTTCCACCAGCACAAATGAAGTATGTCTGCGGTTGGATGAATCAAAGGGAGATATTCTCACCAGGCGGTGAACACCCTTTTCCGAACGCAGGTAGCCATAGGCATACAGGCCGCTAATCGAAATAGTTGTGCTTTTTATTCCGGCTTCTTCACCGGGTGTCAGATCTAAGGTTTCTGTTTTATAACCTCTTTTTTCTGCCCAGCGGAGGTACATACGTTGCAGCATTTCTGCCCAATCCTGGGCATCGTTCCCCCCCGCACCGGCATGGATTGCGAGCAGGGCGTCTCCCCGGTCATATTCTCCGGCGAGCATGGCGTCAAATTCCCTCTTTCCTATTTCTTCCTGAAGGGCAAGGACTTCTTTTTGGAGATCATCCTCAATGCTTTCATCGCCCATCTCTGCCAATTCCATGGCATCCCCAAGACGTTCTTCAAGGATAGCCCAGCTTTTTAATTCACCTTCTAAGTTTGCCAGGGTTTTCATTACCTTTTTGGCTCGATTCTGGTTATCCCACAGATCAGCTGCTTGGGATTCCTTTCTCAGATTTTCAAGCAGAGTTTGTTTCCCAGCTACGTCAAAGACGATCCAGTAAATTCTGGATCTTCTTCTGACTTTCTAAGAGGATGCTGGTTAATGAATCCATAACTGTACTCCGTTTTCTGATCCCTGAAATCGGGATGTATTATGCAGTCTAAGGGTTATTTTTTACCCAGAATTGATAAAGCGCTATACCAACCGATTGAGCCAGATTCAACGAATCAACAGCATCTGCCTGAGGGATCCTGATACTGGTTCCGAACTGATGATACTCATCTCCGAGTCCAGGCGCTTCTCCACCGAATACTAGAGCAGCAGGCGAGGTGAAATTGACTTCAGGAAGGGCTGTTTTACCATCGGTCATGAATGGGTAGATGGCATGTTTGGTCTGCACGCCCCAGTAATCTGTGAAGGATCTGAACTTCTGAAACCGCAAATGGAAAACAGCTCCCATCGAGGCCCGGATAACCTTGGGGTCAAAGGGGTCAGAGGTGGGTTCGATCAGGGCCAGGTCGTTGATGCCAAAACCCAGCATAGAGCGCATGATCGTTCCCAGATTTCCCATACTGGATGGATTGACCAGCACCAAGTGATTCTGGTTGGGGTCCAACTCCGAATGGAATTTTTTAAAGACCCCGATAGCATAAGTGTTTCCACGTATGGCAAGTTTTTCAACCAGCCGGTCGTTTTCTATGATCTCGATTTGTTGATTCCCGGCCAGAAGACGGATCTTTTCAATACCCTTGTTGAAGGATCCTTTGGAATGCAGCAAGACCGCCTGTATCGATTCAGGCCGAGTATTGATCAATTCCAACGTGGGATACACACCCAGGCAGTAGGAAAATTCGAATTCTTTTTTATACCTTTTTAATTTTTGCTGCATATTTACCTTATCCCTGATTAATGATACTGGTTACAAATGATTCAGGATCAAACGGAACCAAATCTTCCGGACTTTCACCCAGCCCTGCGAAAAGAATCGGTAAATCCAGTTTGTCTTGTATTGCAAATGCCATTCCACCTTTGGCTGACGAATCCAGCTTGACCAGAATGATGCCATCAAGGGGAATTGCCTCATGGAAAGATTCTGCCTGGAGCAGAGCATTCTGACCGGTTGTTGCATCCATGACCAGCCAGCTATGATGGGGCGCTGAGTGTAACGCCTTTCCGGCTACTCGATGTACTTTTTTAAGCTCTTCCATCAGGTTATAACTGGTATGCAGTCTGCCGGCAGTATCGATCAATACTAGATCCTTATTCTTGGATAGGGCAGATTGAATGCCATCGTAAACTACAGCTCCTGGGTCCCCATTTTGCTGGCCTGCAGTGACCGGTATATTCAACCTTTCACCCCAGATCTGAAGCTGTTCCACAGCCGCAGCCCGGTAAGTATCAGCGGCAACGAATTGAATATTGAACCCTTGATCTTGATAGTACTTTCCCAATTTTGCGATCGTGGTTGTTTTTCCTGATCCGTTCACTCCCGCAATCAGGATCACTTGTGGTTTTTCCTTGATAAGGTTCTCCGGAGGATTGATCAACCGAGAAGTGAGTTCGTCTTTTATCAATTTGCTCAGTTCCTCAGAATTGATTACTCCGTCATTTTCGCTGCGGGATTTTAACTGATCTATTATCTCCAGGCTGGTTTGGGCTCCAAGATCCGATTGAATGAAAAGATCTTCCAGGTCATCCCAGGTATCGGGAGTGATCTCGCTGGCGCCAAAAAAAGTTGCTATCTTTCCAAAGGTCGATTTTCGTGTTTTGGAAAGGCCAACTTTCCATTTCTCAAGGTTATTTTCCATCGATTGCATTATAACACGGGGGTATTTTCCTTATCGGGGTCGGTCGCTACAAATGCAGAGGCTGAGTACGGTATAATTTCATCAAATTATTATCCTTAATTCCTTGATAGCGGGATGTGTATAGTAGGTAGAGGCGGATGATTACTGTAAAGATCTTATTATTTTCCACAATTCGGGCTCGGATCGGTAAAAAACAGCTGGAGCTAAACCTGCCAGCTGGCTCTTCCGTTAGTGATCTGAAACAAGTCCTGGCCGATTTATATCCCGCTGCAGCCCCCACGGTACGTAATATGCTCAGTTCTGTCAACCAGGTTTTTTCGGGAGATGAGACAATCATCCCCGATCAGGCCGAGATCGCATTTTTTCCTCATGTTAGCGGAGGTTAATCCATCAGAAAGTTGCGTATAGGCAATTTTACGATTGAACAGGAACTCTCATGATCCA
>Ga0208279_1000734_pt1 | contig 22812 bp, 20 predicted proteins | sample AntAceMetag02UKM_FD_184766 | JGI IMG/M metagenome (GOLD analysis project Ga0208279, IMG submission 184766) | Saline lake microbial communities from Ace Lake, Antarctica - Antarctic Ace Lake Metagenome 02UKM (SPAdes) (version 2) | ecosystem: Environmental > Aquatic > Non-marine Saline and... | reverse complement strand
TTTAAGTTGCACCCGGCTGAATTTACCAAAAAATGATTGACAATCGGCACATGTTGCGTTATGAGCAATAAAACTACTCATTAAAGGTCTCCAGGGAACAATATTTGGAAAATTTATTCACCGGTCTCATTGCGTCAAAAACCCGTATCAAGCTGCTGATCCGTTTTTTCTTTAACCCGAATACGCGTTCATACTTACGTGAACTGGCCAAAGAATTTAATGTATCAACAAATTCAGTTCGGGAAGAACTCAATCAGCTTACCAAGACTGGACTCCTCACTTCTCAAAAAACCGGAAGGCAGGTATTTTATAAGGCCAACCCGAAACATCCATTGTTTCCGGAACTCAAATCCATGGTCAGTAAAGTTATGGGCATTGATCAGGTGATTGACGGTATTGTCACAAGACTGGGTGATCTTGAGAGCGCATACCTTCTTGACGACTATGCCGAGGGTAAAGATACCGGCATTATTGATCTTTTACTGGTTGGAGATATTGATCAGTATCACTTAAATGATTTGAGCAGAAAAACTGAACGATATATTAAACGGAAGATACGTCCCCTGGTATTGAGCAGGGATGAGTATAAAGAATTCGAGCCCAAATTAAAAGCGTGTCCGCACATATTAATTTGGGAAGCCAACGAAATATAGTAGCTTATTATCCTGTTCTTTGCTGCTATTTTTAGATAAATTAGATCAATATATTAATTGGTTATACATATTTTATAATATAACTGAGGAAGCGGAGCTGTATGTTTGAAACCTTTTGATCTTGACTTGCATGACAGTCAGCGTTTCACATCTTGACAATTTTCCCTGATGGGTTCATATTGGGAACACCCCAATAGAAAGAGATATTATGCCTAAGACACGTTTAACTATCAGTCTTGACTACGATTTAGTAAACTTTGTAAAGGTATATTTTTGAGCAAGTCCTTGGCGGCCGATGATGAAATCTACAACATTAAATGATTCCTGTTGTTGCAAGAGTCGGCACTGTTTCCCCGTCCCGATTCAAACTGCTGGTCCGTTTTTTCTTTAATCCCATTCCACCACTTATGGAGACTGATAGTCTTTTTAAGTCTAATATAGAGGGACGGCACTTAGCGTATTTATATTGGATATTATCCAAAACTGTGATAGATATACATTGGAAGATGTCCAAAAATGACATGTTTTAATATTGGCAAATAGCCAAAAATATCCGGGTTCTTCTTTTTTATTAAAGGCGCCAGTTTTAAAACGTTTCAGTTTGTTCAAGTTCAAGGAAGGCGAAAATTTTAACCACAGGAAAACATGTAGTATTTCGAGGATTAAAATTTGAGCCTGACGCAGAAATTGGGCAAAATGGGACGTTTTAAAATTGCCTCAAGGGTTTTCATTCATGAAAAGAGATCTATATGAAAAATTATGTCAATGGAAGAGAGATAAAAATCGACGTCCATTACTTGTTCGTGGTGCAAGACAAGTAGGGAAAACCTTTTTGGTAAATGAGTTTGGGATGCGTGAATTTGATTCTTTGATTACTCTTAATTTTGAAAAGAATCCTGAATATAAGGAAATTTTCAATTCATTAGACCCTCGTAATATACTTGAGAAAATTACCTTGTTTACCGGTAAAAGAATTGAACCGGGGAAAACACTTATATTTTTTGATGAGGTGCAGGACTGTGCTTCAGCAATTATGGCCTTGCGTTATTTTTATGAAGAGATGCAGTTATTACACATTGTTGCTGCAGGTTCATTGGTGGAATTTACTCTTGAATCTGAAAATTTCCGTATACCTGTAGGACGAATTCAATATGTGTACCTTTTTCCAATGTCCTTTGGTGAATTTATTGAGGCAACAGGAGAAAAAGAGCTTCGTAATTATATCTGTGATCACATAAAATTGCAGATGCTTCCTGAGTCTCTGCATGTAAAACTTAATGAATACATACGCAAATATTTTATTCTCGGTGGTATGCCTGCTGTGGTGCGAGAATATTGTGAGACAGGAGATATTATCGCCTGTCAAAGAATACAACGTGCAATAATTGATACATATCAGGATGATTTTGGGAAATATTCCCGAAAATTAAAGCATCGATATCTTAATAAAATTTATAATGCGGTCCCTAAAATGGTAGGGCGGAAATTTGTTTATGCACGTGTTGATAATACAATTAAATCCAGAGAATTAAAAGAAGCCCTTGAATTACTTGAAATGGCGGGTGTAGTACGGAAAATCAAACGTACAAGTGGCGCCGGTCTGCCATTGGAAGCAGGAATAAAGGAGGCTTTTTTTAAAGTGCTTTTTCTGGACGTTGGATTATTACATTCTGTAAGTGGAATATATACAGATACCGTGAAGGCAGAAGATTTTACTGTTTTATTTAAAGGTGCAGTCGCTGAACAGTTTGTCGGGCAGGAACTTTTAGCGTATCAGAATCCTTATAGCAAGCCGATGTTATATTACTGGGCACGTGAAGCAAAAAACAGTAATGCAGAGCTGGATTATATAATTCAAAAAGAGGGAATTGTAATACCAATTGAGGTAAAGTCAGGTTCTATTGGTAGAATGAAAAGTATGCGCATGTTCATGGAAAAATACCAGGTGCAGCAAGGAATAAAAATATCTCAGGCGCCTTATGATTCGGGAAATAAAATTATTTCGTTACCTTTTTACTTTCTTGAAGGATTTATGCGAAATTAAAGTAGACTTCCCTGGAACGATATTTTGGCGCTCATGAAAAAAAAGGATAATGCGGTTACTGACACCGGAACAAATCGCAAAACTTCGATTTCCGGAACAGCGAAAACATTATGAGCGAATACGATCCAGAAGACTCAAACGCGTAATCAAATATTAGCACTTCTGAGCAAAAACTTGAAAATGACACGTGAAGATCTCGCAAGAACTCTCGCAAAAAGCCCAAATACAGTTAAAAGGCATATATAGCAAAATTAAAGGCTGGTGGGCAATTAAAACACATTGGAAGTGATCGAAATGGATATTGGGAAATTAATTACGACCGAACAATAATTTTACAGCGGAGGGCAAACATACTATCATCATTGACCTGGTGCTGGTGGGAAATATCGACCAGTATCACCTTGATGATTTGAGCAGAAAAACTGAACGATACATAAAACGCAAAATTCGTTCTCTGTTCCTGAACATGGATGAATACAATGAATTCGAGGCTAAGATAAAATCAAGCCCGCACATATTGATCTGGGAAGTCAACAAAAAATAGGCAAATATATAAAGCTTAGATTTATATATATTTTGACAAAATGAAAAGAAATCAGCTTTTAAAACATCTGAAAAAACACGGTGCTTCGCTATTGCGTGAGGGGAAGAGACACACTATTTATCAAAAAGGTCAATTTAAATCACAAATTCCGAGGCACAATGAAATTGTGGATGAACTTGCTCGAAAGATTTGCAAAGATCTTGGCATACCATTTGTGAGGTGAAATTATGAAATATAGAGCAGTTATAAAAAAAGTAGATAATTGGTGGATTGGTTGGTTGATCGATTTGCCGGGCGTCAATGCACAAGAAAGGACGAAATCAGAGTTAATTAAATCTCTGGAGATCGGAGCACAAGAAATGTTAGCAACGGAGATTAACTTTGAACCTGATGCTTTTATGACTACTATAAGTATTCCTGATCCCAATTGGGCGGTTTGTGAAAAAGACTTTTAAATAATGGAGTGATTACGATAAGTTTAAAGACGTGAAAATAGGATCATCGGGTGAGCTGATCTGGAAATGTGATTTGGACTTATGTGCAGACTCGCTCTATATGAAATTAACTGGGGAAAAAGTAGAGGATCTGTTTCCTTTATTCAAAAGAGAGGCTAAAGGAACGGGGGTTTCTGAGCAGCAGAGAGATCGCTCACCATCTCAAGATTCATCAAAATACAGCTTTGAAAAGGCTACAATGGCTTCAAAAGAATGGATTGATTAAAGTAGAATGGCGCTGGTTCAATTTAATTGCCATACATTTTTAAGTAATTTTCTCCCCGCGTTACTTAGAACTCGCTCAAAAGATATCTTACAAAAATCTGTGAAATCTGAGTTTGCCCTGCCCGCCCCGTACCTCCAGTAGATGGTACTGGGGTAGGTCCGAAAGCTCGTACCGGGGTAATCTGTGGATTAAAACTCATTGGAAGTAGTCGAAACGGATATTGGGAAATAATTACGAACGATTCATAATTATGTAAAGATACCGGCATTATTGACCTTTTACTGGTCAGAGATATTGATCAATATCACCTCAATGATTTGAGTAGAAAGACTGAAAGATATATTAAACGCAAAATTCGCACCCTTATCCTAAGCAGAGACGAATTTAAAGAATTTGAACCCAAACTAAAGCTTTGTCCCAATATATTAATCTGGGAAGCGAAAAAAAATAGAAACTTTTGCCCTTTTCTTTGCTATAGTTATTATCTATATTATAATTTATATTAGTCAGTTAACCATATTTTGTCGCTATATCTGAAGCGGCGGAGCTTTAAATTTGTCTTTATCACGATACCGGATTTAGAAACGAAACCTTTAACAAATACCATAAAAAATCGGGGATTGAAATATGACCGAAACAAATACAAATAAAATTGCATCCATAGCCGTTATTGGGTCTGGATATTGGGGTAAGAACCTTGTGCGCAATTTTCACCAGTTGGGTGTTTTAAAACTCATCTGCGATAAGAACGAAAACATCGTTCAGCAGTTCAAAAAACAATACACCGATGTTGAAACCTGTTTAGACTTAGAAGAAGTGCTCGGTCACAAAAATATCAAAGCTGTGGTCGTAGCCACACCGGCTGAAACCCATTTTACCGTATCGCATAAAGCGCTTTCAGCGGGGAAACATGTTTTTGTTGAAAAGCCTCTGGCATTGACCGAAGAAGAAGGTCAGCAGTTGGTAAAACTGGCCGAACGGAATGGATTGATTTTGATGGTCGGACATATTCTTCAATATCATCCGGCCGTAGTCAAATTAAAAGATCTGATCAATACCGGAGAATTGGGTAAAATCCAGTATCTATATTCCAATCGGCTTAATATTGGTAAAATCCGGAATGAAGAAAATATCCTTTGGAGCTTTGCGCCTCACGACATTTCCGTGATCCTTATGCTGCTCGGGGAAATGCCTGAATCTGTCTATGCAACCGGCGGCAGCTACCTGCAGCGAAAAATTCCCGATACGACGTTGACGACAATGGATTTCCCAAGCGGTGTCAAGGCGCACATTTTTGTTTCATGGTTGCACCCTTACAAAGAACAGAAAATAGTCGTTGTGGGAGATAATAAAATGGCTGTCTTCGATGATATGAGCAAAGATAAATTGTTGCTTTATCCTCATAGAATCGATTGGTTAGACCGTATTCCTGTTGCATCTAAAGAAGCAGCAGAAGTCGTTTCTGTTCATATGGAAGAACCCCTCAAGTTGGAATGCCAGCATTTTTTGGAGTGCATCAATAACGACCAACAACCACGAACTGACGGTGAAGAAGGCCTTAGGGTATTGAAGATTCTTCACGCATCCCAAATATCACTGGACGATAATGGATGTAATGTCCATATCGGTTCACATTTAAAGGAAGGATTTGACCCGCCTGCCTTTGCAAGACACGAGCGGACAGGAAGGGAAATAATAATTTCTTCTGCGCCATCGGTTATTTCCGATGCGGTCGGAAAAAACTGCTTTATTCATGAATCCGCATATCTTGATATCGGCGTGGAAATTGGAGAATGCTCAAAAATCTGGCATTTCTCCCATATCCTTTCGGGCTCTCGTATTGGAAAAAACTGCAATATCGGCCAGAATGTCGTGATCGGTCCTGATGTCGTTATTGGAAATGGATGTAAAATCCAAAATAATGTGTCCATATACAAAGGCGTAACCCTCGAAGATCATGTTTTTTGCGGACCATCTATGGTTTTTACCAATGTTTACAATCCTCGATCAGAAATACCTAGGATGGACAAACTACGCCAAACCTCAGTCAAACGCGGCGTTACCATAGGAGCCAACGCTACAATCATTTGCGGCATCACCATAGGCCGTTATGCCTTTATCGGCGCAGGCGCCGTAATTACCAAAGATGTTCCGGATTACGCCCTGATGGTCAGCAACCCGGCACGACAAATCGGCTGGGCATGTAGATGTGGAGAACGTCTTTCGAAACAGCTTGAATGCGTATCCTGTGGCAGGAAGTTTATAAAGGTGGGACAGCATATCGAAGAAAATGGGTCGGTATCGTGAAAGTTTTCAGTACTGCAAATGCTCTTGAAGAGCGCAATGGCTAAAAGATGTACTTAAGCAATGATTGCTCTGAAATTCCAAAATCTTTAGCTGGTAAACAGGTTGTATAACCACATGTTTGGACAAATGTCGTTTTCTGAACGCCTCACACAGAGTCATTTCCTGAGGAGTGTTGCAACCTTGGCTGGTGGCACTGCTCTGGCGCAGGCAATACCGATACTTACAAGCCCTATTTTTACACGACTCTATACGCCTGAAGATTTCGGTATACTTGCTGTATTTACGGCAATCGTTTCCTCTCTTGCGCCGGCTGTCTGCGGTAAATATGAAATTGCGATGGTATTGCCACGAAGCGATAGGCAAGGGATGGAACTGCTTGGAATTGCGTTGTGGATTGCCTCAGTTTTGTCAATCGTGTTTCTTGTTGTCGTCATATTCTTTTCGGAGTCGATTCTTTCACTTTTAAAAGCACAAAACTTGAATGGATGGATCTATCTCGCACCGATATTTCTCTTTTTGACAGGCTTGATGACTGCATTGACTTACTTTGCTAATCGACGGCAAGATTATGGCATGATGGCGCGGTCTAAAATTGTTCGTGCATTTTCTGTTGCATTGATCAGTATTGTACTTGCTATTGCAGGTTTCGGTGTCTCCGGTTTACTCTTCGGTGTGATTTCCGGATTGCTCTTTTCAGTTGGGTATTTGTTTTGTATATACCGTAAGCAGTTCACCCAAAGCTTCTTGAAATGGAACCAGTCTAAAATAACCTTGTTGAAAAGATACAAGGACTATCCACTTTACAATGCCAGTAGTGGTTTACTAGACGGAATAACAATGTCATTGCCGGTCTTTTTCTTGGCGCACTATTTCCCTGAAACCATCGTTGGGTATTTTGCCCTAGTGATACGTGTTGGCAATACGCCACTCTCATTTGTTTCTGGTTCTGTATCTCAGGTTAATCTTAAAAAAGTGGTCGATCTGGTTAATACAGATCAAAATGTGCGACCCCACCTGTTAAAGCTAACAGGAGGGTTGCTCTTATTCGTATTACCACCAACAATTCTTTTAATAATATTTTCACCTGATTTGTTTGCATATCTTTTTGGTGCAAAATGGCGTGAAGCCGGACATTACATGCAAATTTTAATACCGGCAATGGCTGTCAAATTTGTGGCATCGACATTAAGCAGTACATTGGGGGCCACGCAAAACAACCATCTAGGAATGATCTGGAAACTCACATCTTTTATTACGTCTCTTTCAGTTTTTGCATGGTTTGCACCCAAAGGAAATGCGATTCTTTTTTTTAAGGCAATTACAATCATGGATATCGTTCTTTATCTATTTTATTATTATTTAATATGGAAGGCTGCAAATCATCCAAGGAATATTCTCAAATAATGTGCGGTATAGCTGGAATTATCAATATCCGAAAGAATGAGGTTCAACAGGCTCGCTCCTTGAAATTCATGACCAATCGTATGGTTCACCGTGGCCCTGATGATGAGGGGTTTCTGTTAGTGGATAAGAACGGGAGGTGGAAGTCATTTTTTGGTGATGACACACCCGTAGATATTTCCGTTTGTTCTTCTGTTCCCGGTTATCCTCAAACTCATATTACGTCGGCATTTGGAGATCTATCTCAGGTTGCACTGGGACATCGTCGCCTTAGTATTATCGATCTCTCCCCATATGGCCACCAACCCATGTGCACACCGGATTTTCGTTACTGGTTGGTCTATAACGGAGAGATCTACAACTTTCGAGAGATTGCAATTGAACTGAATCGTGAAGGGATAAACCTTTATGGCCATAGTGACACTGAGGTATTAATCAACGCATATGCCAAATGGCGCGAAGGTTGTTTACAGAGATTTAACGGTATGTTTGCTTTCGCGATCTGGGATAACAAGGAAAAGACTCTTTTTTGTGCTCGAGATCGTATTGGGATAAAACCCTTCTACTATACGGTTCAGAATGGTCAATTCATTTTTGCTTCAGACATCAAAACCATTATTGCGTCTAATCTTTACCAGCCGGAAGCAGATATGGAAGGTCTTTACCTTGCCATGGCTTTTGGCATGGCACCTCGTCCCAAGACCGCTTTTAAAGGACTGGTCGCCCTGGAACAGGCGCACTGGATGCGTATTCATATGAATGGGCGAATTGAAAAAGAGCGTTACTGGTCGATTCCTATCGGCACTCAGAAACACGATATGAGCGAAGGAGAAGCAGTTAACTTGCTGGAGGATCAATTGATCTCCTCCGTTAAGAGACGTCTTGTGGCTGATGTGCCGGTAGGAACCTTCATGAGTGGAGGTATCGATTCTACAATTATATCAGCGATCGCTTCAGAACTACATCCTGGCATCAAGGCTTTTACACTTTCATATGAAAATACCGCACCGGAACTTAATGAAGTCCAACAAGCAATGATGACCGCTCGGATGCATCCGATGGAACACATCGTGCATTGTGTTAATCCGTCTGAATCATTAAAGGATATAGAATCTTGGATTGATGGATACGAAGAGCCATTTCATGCACTTCCACCTAACTATGAGATTTCAAAACTGGTTAAAAACAATGATGTTAAAGTAGTTTTGAACGGACTCGGAGGTGATGAACTTTTTGCCGGTTATGGTTGGTATTCGCATATGGATAAATGGAGGATTGCTCGTGTGATAAAACCGCTCATGGATATCATTCCGCCCTTTGCCGGAAGGCGTGGATTGCAACTTAAAGCGCTTAGTCGTGCGAATAGTGCGGATCGTTTGCATACAGTACTATATGCACAATCAAACGACGAAGAGTTGCAAGAGTTGTTCACAGATCCTGTGCTACAGGAAATGGACACCCCTGAAATACTTCACCAGATGTATGTTGATGGTCTGGAATTTACAGATAACATCGAGGCGATAAGTTACATGGACTTGATGAACTATATCGGAAACCATCATGTTCATCGCTCCGATCAATTCACCATGGCGCACTCGATTGAGGCTCGATTTCCATTTCTTGATCACAATCTTGTAGAAACTGCTTTCAGAATACCCAGCTACTTGAAAAAACATGGCAAGATACAGAAATACGTACTGAGGAAGGTAGCAGAAAAGTATATCGCACCTGAGTGCCTTTCGATGAAAAAAAAGGGTTTTTCCCTACCTTTGAAACAGTGGATGGAAGGCCCGTTGAAACCTTTGGTTAAAGAGAAACTGGCCAACCTTGAGAACCGAAAGGAAATAAGGCAAGGAGTCCCTAGCAGGTGGCTTCGAGAATATGAAGCCGGCAACAGAAAATTTAGTTTAATCTGGCATCTGGCATCTCTTGAAATGTGGTTTAGTTCTTTTATTGATAACAAAACAATATCCTCACCTTAAATATGAATAAAGAGATGTTAAAAATGTCATTTGGAAAATATTTGAACCCAGTTAATTATACAAGAAAAGGAGGATACCTTTTAAATAAATATATACTGCACTATATTGATATAATAAAAGCTCCTTTTTATGATACTCATCTGAAGTATCCGCCAATTTTTTTTCTTGGCGCTCCGCGTTCCGGAAGCACATTAATGATGCAGGTATTGACCGATACTTTTGATTTTGGATATATAAGCAACCGTCACTGCCAATTTTTCGGAATGCCATGCTTGGCAGAAAATATTTTCCATCCATTAAAAAATAAGAAAATTTCTGATTATAAATCATATCATGGAATCACCAGAGGAGTATACGCACCTGCTGAATGTGGTGAATGGTGGTATCGATTCTTTCGTAGAAAACCCGCCTATGTTCCGCATGATCAGGCTGGTTCTTACAAAATGAGATGTTTTCGGCGTTCAGTTGCTTCTTTGACAAATGCTTTAAGCAGGCCTGTTTTATTTAAAAATCTCTATGCGACCCTTCGTATCAGGCCCATACTGGAGCATATCCCCGAAGCATTGTTTATAATTGTAAAACGTGATGAACTTGATAACGGACATTCACTTCTTGAGGCGAGAAATAAAGTTTTTAATACCTACGACAACTGGTGGTCAATGGAACCGCCCTCGGTTGAACAATTAAAACGATTACCAGCTTATGCGCAGGTGATCGAGCAGATTCGACATATTAATGCTTTGATTGATCAGGATATAGCAGATTCCAAGGTGACCCGGTCTCGATTTCATCAAATCGTGTACGAGGAATTTTGCTCGGATGTTCATAAAAGTCTATCAGAATTCGACACGTTCCTGAAATCCCACGGTGTTGAGACAGATAAAAAATTTGATGTTCCCGAACGATTTCATTTGCACAAGGGAGTTCGCATAAATCAAAATTTATATAACAAGATGAAGGAATATGTATATGCAGGCTCATGATACGTTGGAGGAGTTTTGCAATTGGAAAAGACTGTGACGAACAAAGAAAAATATAGACGCTTTTGTAAAACAGAAATAACCATTCCCATCTTCAGCAAGGACTGGTGGCTTGATGCTGTTTGTGGGGAGAATAACTGGGATGTGGCCATAATAGAAAAAGGTGGTGAAATTGTAGCTTCCATGCCTTATATGCTCAGGAAAAAGTATTATTTAACGATTTGTGATATGCCTCAACTGACGCAGACCCTTGGCCCCTGGCTAAAAACTTCCAAAGCAAAGTATGCAAAACAGCTTTCCAGTCAGAAAAAAATAATGCATGAGCTGATTAAGCAGCTTCCCAGGTTTGACTATTTTGCTCAGAATTTTCATTATTCTGTCGCAAATTGGCTGCCTTTCTACTGGAATGGATTTGAACAGACCACAAGATATACTTATGTGATCGATGAATTAATTTCTGAGAAGAGTTTATGGAATGAACTACTGCCAAATATCAGAACAGATATAAAAAAAGCTGAAAACAGATTCAATCTAATTGTAAACACAGATATTAATATCGATACGTTTTTGAATATTAACGAATTGACATTTGCGGCACAGAAAAAAAAACTGCCTTACTCCCGAAAGTTGGTTAAAAGAATTGAAAATGTATGCATACATAATAATTGCAGAAGAATTTTTTATGTTCAGGATAAAGACAGAAAAATACATGCAGCAATTTATATTATCTGGGATTCCAACTCTGCTTACTATCTCATGGGAGGGAGTGATCCCGATCTCAGAAACAGCGGCGCCACAAGCTTGTGCATCTGGGAAGCAATAAAATTTTCATCAACAGTAGTTAAAAAATTTGATTTTGAAGGTTCCATGATTGAACCGGTAGAACGTTTTTTCAGGGCATTCGGTGCTAAACAAATGCCTTATTTACGGATCTCAAAGACAACTTCCAGATTATTAAAACTTTTAAAAGCGCTTAAATAATGCTTACAGTCGTTTGCAACAATAATTATAAAACCGAAAGAGAATATATCTGCAATATCCTCTTAAATGAGTTTCTTGGGATTGAATATGAAATAGCGTTTCAAACAAGAAAAGATTGGCTGATTACGAATAGCAGCAAAGATGCAGAAATAGTACTACCTGATATTCTGTTTCAAACGCCATCTAAAGACTGGCTGACTAAAAAAAGTCTGCCAGATCAACCTTTGAAAATATGGGATATCTCCCGCTGTGGAATTGATTGTCTCGTGGTGAATAATCAAATCCCTATAATTTTTGGTAATGTAATAAATATATCTTATGGTTCAAAAGAAAAACCTAATATTCCTGTGGATATATTTGGCTCAGCTTTTTTTATGCTTACATGTTATGAGGAAATTGCGAATGAAATTATAGACCTCCATGGACGATTTCCGGCAACCGCTTCAATTTCTTTTCAGGAAGATTTTCTGGATCGACCAATTATAAATGAATATATTGAAATTTTATGGGGACTACTCAAGAAATGTTGGCCTAACCTTAAACGTAAAAAATGTTCTTTCCGAATTTTTCCTTCCCATGATGTCGACATTCCATTTAAATGGTACTTTTTAAATTCTTCCCAGTTGCTGCGCACGCTTGGCGCGGATCTAATCGTTCGCAAAAATCCCCAAACAGCATTTCAAAACCTGATGACCTATTTTAAAGTAAAAATAAATCCAACCTTAGATCCATACAACAATTTTGATTTCATTATGAATCTTTCCGAAAAGCACGCCTTAAAATCGACTTTTTATTTTATGGGGGGAGGAGGAACTCAATTTGATCCTTTAAATTATCAACTCAATCACCCCATTATAAAAGACATTATAAGAAATATATACAACCGTGGCCATGAAATAGGATTTCACCCCAGTTACGCATCGGCAACACGCGAGGACATCTGGAACCAGGAACATTGCAACCTTAGGACCGTTATCCCCTCAAACAGCATCACTAGCGGGCGGCAACATTACCTCAGATCCCTTGTTCCGTTTACCTGGCGCTTCTGGGACATAAATGGTTTAAAATATGATTCCAGTTTAGGTTATGCCGATCATTCTGGATTTAGATGTGGAATCTGTTATGAATATACGTTGTTTGATCTTATTAATAGAAAACAGCTAAATATTAAGGAAAAACCTCTTATTGTTATGGACTGTTCAGTTATGGATGAGAGATATATGAATATGGGGGCAACTCAAAAAGCATTCGATTATATGAATAATTTAAAATCAAAATGTAAAATGTTCAATGGTGATTTTACGCTTTTATGGCATAATGATCGATTCCAAAATAAAGACGAAATTAACCTATATGAACAACTCATATCCCAATAATGGATAGAAAAGGACTAACTCGTTGAGTTCTATTAAGATATTAATTATTTCCACATACTTCCCCCCCATGCCGTCCGTAGCATCCTTGAGAGTCTATTCATTTGCAAAATATTGGGCAAGGATGGGAAATGATGTCACAGTTCTCACCACGAATAAAGTAAAACAAAGCGATTATGATTTTAATTTACCGCATGATTTTTTTAGGGTTCTTGAAATCCCCTATGTTAGTATAGCTAATGAAACATATAGAATATTGAAACGATTTCGAGTGCGTATTCAAGACCAGCCTTTAAATAATTTGGAAAGAGATTGCACATCAATAGATACTGCCAATATGTTTTTGAAGCTGAAACCACTTATTAACAAATTGAGAACAAAATATGGCTTGTTTACTACTGCCAGAATCCCTGATGATAATGACACATGGATTTGGCCTGCTGTTAATGAAGGACGGAAACTGTTAAACTCAAATAAATTTGACTGGATTTTCAGTAGTTATGGCCCTCCTGCATCTCATATAGTTGCAGGAATCCTTTCAAAGCGATATAAAATCAAATGGGTTGCTGATTATCGTGATCTATGGATTGAAGGACATATTTATCCTGGGATTTGGCCTTTTACCATATTAGAAAAACGCCTTGAAGCTAAATATGTTGGGAATTATGCAGACATGCTGACAACTGTTTCTATGCCACTTGCAAAAACGCTGAAGAGCAAATTCTCAATGCCGGTCCACGTGATACAGAATGGGTACGATGAAGAGGATTATATTAAGACACCGCCCCCATATTTTAAGCATGCAAAAAAAAGAATTGTTTACACGGGAACGATTTATGCCGGCAAGCAGGATCCTTCTCCACTTTTTGCTGCAATTGCTTTGTTAGTTAAAAATGGCAATATACCTAAAAACCGTTTGTATGATTTTGAGATATTATTTTTCGGGAGCCCGAAGGATTGGTTGAATAGTTTGATTCATAAATATAAGGTTGAACCCTGGGTGAAACAAATGGGTAGTGTAAGCAGAGATGATGTTCTTAGCATCACAAAAGAATCAGATATGCTCCTTTTCCTCGAGTGGGAGGATAAGCTAATGGATGGTATTCTTACCAGTAAAATATTTGAGTATTTTGCCACACGTAAACCCATATTAGGTGTCGGTTCAACGGAAAATACATCTTCAGGCGCCTTAATGATAAAAGCTGGTGTCGGAATTGCTGTTGGGCATGATATTCAAAAGATAGCTTCAATAATCGAAAATTTTCTTAACAGTAATAAAATCGCATTTCAAATTCATCCAAATGATAAAATAATAAATATGTTTACGCGCAAAAAGCAAGCCGAAAAACTGCTTCATCTAATGAGATGAAGAGCAGAAATTGGCCAATCTTCGCATGCTTCAAAAGAAATCGAAAAACGGTGCCAAAAAAAGTAGAGTACTGATCAATGAATAAAATCTCAATTGCGCTTTGTACATTTAATGGCTCGAAATACCTAACACATCAGTTAGACAGCTTCATTTCTCAAGAAAGACAGCCGGATGAGGTAATTATTTGTGATGACCGGTCTTCTGACCGAACACATAAAATAGTTAATGACTTTATTAAAAAAGCTTCGTTTAAGGTTAAATTTGTCGTCAATAATAATAACTTGGGCATTACCAAAAATTTTGAGAAAGCCGTCCATTTATGTACGGGTGATTTAATCGCATTGTCGGATCAGGATGACGTGTGGCATTCAAAAAAGATTGAACGGTGTGAAAAATTATTTAGCGATCAACCGGATGTCGGTGTCCTGTTTTCCAATGCTGATATCGTTGACATCAATTTAACCCCTCTGGGATATGATATGTTTAATAGAGTCAACTTTTCTAAAAAAGAGCAACATCAATTGATAAACAATAATGGGCTGTCAGTATTATTGAAACATTACATCGTAACCGGTGCAACAATGTGCTTTCGAGCAGATTACAAGTCGGCTGTTTTACCTATCCCTTCCTGCTGGTTTCATGACACCTGGATTGCATTAGTAATAGCTTCCATATCGAATATGACATTTATTGAAGAGCCAATGATCAAGTACCGTCAACATTCTAACAATCAAATAGGTGGTATTAAGACAGGATTTATAAAACAGGTTGCCAGAGCACTTCACGTCAATAGAGAGGACTATTATAAAACTGAGATACATAAATACCATGTAATCCTTGATCGATTGTCCGATATTGCTGAAAGTTTCATGTTTCCTAAAAAAAATACGCTTCTTCTTAAAGATAAAATAAATCATCTCGAAATAAGGGCTTCAATGAAGAAAAATAGAATTTTTCGCCTTCCTGTAATAATTAGTGAATTACTAAAACTTCGTTATCAACGCTATTCAAGAAACTGGGGTAGCATTGCTCTGGATTTACTCTTTAAGTGATTTCGATCTATTTTTAATTTACAATAGCTATTAAACCTTCCCCCCATGAGAATCAGCAACATAGGTGTAAATATTGTTTAAAAATAAACTAAAAGCTCTATTTATAAGCACATCCTACCCTGCCGATGATAATGACTGGCGTGGACGCTTTGTAGCTAACCTTATCGGAAGTCTTAGCAATAACAATAACATCAAATTACGCGCGTGGGTTCCACCAGGCAAATTGCCTATAAATGTGACAAATGTTTCAACTGGTTCTGAAAGTAGGTGGCTGAAAAGGATAATGATGAAAGGTGGAATCGCACATATTATTCGTGATAGAGGACCATTGGCAGCAGGCACCATTTTGCAATTGCTTTTAAACTTACGCAAAATGTATAAACGTCAAATCGAGAATGATATTGCTCATGTTAACTGGATCCAAAACGCCATACCACTCTGGGGGTCTTCTATGCCTGCCGTAATATCGGTATTGGGGAGTGATTTTGGATTGCTCAAATTGCCAGGCATGACATCCATGCTAAGGATAGTCATCAATCAAAGAAAATGCATAATTGCACCTAATGCAGACTGGATGGTTCCGGCGTTGAAAAAATCATTTGGAGATATTGCCGAGATAAGACCTGTTCCTTATGGCGTAGACAATAAATGGTTTAACATTAAAAGAACGCCGCAAAAAGACAAACCCCTTAAATGGATTGTAGTCACTCGCCTAACTGAAAAAAAACTCGGGCCATTATTTAGGTGGGGGAAAGATATATTTGGAAAAAACAATGAACTTCATCTATTCGGCCCAATGCAGGAAACGCTTTCTATACCGGCGTGGGTTGTCTATCACGATGCGGTAAGCCCCGATGAACTTTGGGGCAAATGGTTTCCCCTCTGTTCGGGGTTGATCACACTTAGCCGGCATGATGAAGGAAGGCCCCAGGTAATGCTTGAAGCGATGGCTGCCGGCCTTCCAATTATTGCTTCTGATATGCCAGCTCATCGGGATATCGTAAAGCATCAGGAGACTGGTTGGATTGTATCCACTCATCAAGACTTAAAAGACGCAATATCTTTTTTCAATACTCGTGAAGCCGTTAGCCGGGTGGGGGAATCCGCTCGCTCCTGGGTTATGAAAAATATCGGAACCTGGGACGACTGCGCCGGACGCTATATCACAGCATACCATGACCTATTGGGGCAAAACAGATGAGAGACAGAAACATTTTACTTTTAGGCGGTGGGGGATTTATCGGCACTGCTCTCGCTCAACGTCTTTGCGAGAACAAATTCAATGTACGTATCCTGTCAAGGCACTTTCCAGCCAGTCAAATTGAACCGAATATGATATTTCACAAAGGCGAGCTGGATGATAGAGAAATTCTTGATCGGGTGTTACCGGAATGTAAGACCATCATTCATCTTGCATCTTCCACTACTCCGGGCAGTTCCTCAAGACAACCGGCATTGGAAGCAGATCAAAATATTACCCCGACGCTTCGTTTTCTTGATATTCTCCAGAACTACAAATATTTTCATATGATCTTCGTCTCCTCCGGAGGAACGTTATACGGAAATCCTGAATCCAATCCTGTGAATGAAACCCATCCGCTTAATCCCCTCTCCTTTCATGGGGCCGGAAAGGTTGCCATAGAAACATTTTTAAAAACTTTTTCAACCTTCCCCGAGAGAAACACGACCATTGTTCGCCCATCTAATGTATATGGCCCAGGACAACCCCTTCGTAGCGGATTTGGAGTTATACGAACAATGCTTGAACATGTTCACCGCGGGACCATGATGGAAATCTGGGGGGATGGCACCTCTATCCGAGACTTTCTTTATATCGACGATATGCTCTCTGCGCTGATCCAGCTGATTGATTTTCATAATGGCAATAATACCTACAACGTCGGATCGGGCATTGGATACAGCCTGAACAAACTTAAGGAAATTGTTGAATCTGTTTGCGGTAAAAAGCTGCCCGCTATTTATCGGCCAAGCCGGAAGACAGATGTAAAAACCATCGTTCTGGACAGCTCTCGCATTATAAAAAAAACAAAATGGAATCCGAGGGTATCCCTTGAACAGGGGATTGAATTGACATGGAAATGGCTAAAACGCCAATAGATCCTTCTGGTTGTCCGATTTGCTCAATCTGCATTGCCAACTATAATGGTATGGGAATAATCGATTCCGCTTTATTGTCTGTGATGGCGCAGGATTGTGATTTTCCAATTGAGATTATCGTGCATGATGATGCATCTACCGATGGTTCCGTTGATTTTATCCGAGAAAACTTTCCCGATGTAAAACTGATTGCAAGTAAGGCCAATGTCGGTTTTTGCGTAAGCAACAACCGAATGGTTTCAAAGGCCAGGGGTGAATATATTTTGCTCCTTAACAATGATGCTATGCTGTTTCCCAACGCAATTTCCACATTGTATAAAGAAGCTCGCCGACAAGACTCCCCCGGCATTTTGGGACTTCCTCAGTATAATTTCTTTACCGGCAAACTGATCGACAGAGGCATTTTGTTTGACCCTTTTGTCAACACGGTGCCAAACCTTAGCACCAAGAGAACGGATGTCGGTATGGTGATAGGGGCCTGTTTCTGGATTCCCAGAGCTCTATGGAAGGAACTTGGGGGTTTTCCTGAATGGTTTCATACCTTAGGAGAGGACATGTATCTTTGTTGCCTGGTTAGGTTAAGAGGATATCCTGTCAAAATAATCCATACTTCAGGATTTTGGCACCGCGTAGGAGATAGCCTTGGGGGAGGCAAGGTCGTTGCGAATCGACTATCCACCAGTAAAAAAAGGCGGACTTTCAGCGAACGTAACAAAAGTTTCGTGATGGCGCTGACCTACCCTACCCCATTTTTTCAGATTATTTTTCCTTTACATCTTGTGCTATTGCTCGTCGAAGGGGTTTTGCTCTGTTTTGTAAAAAAAAATCTAAATTTGCTCAATTCGATTTACATTTCATGTATAAGATCATTGTGGCACGAACGCAAACGCCTGTATCATCTGCGCAAAAACATTCAGTCATTACGGCGCATTTCCTTATCCCGTTTCTTTTCAGCTTTCATCCCAATACCTTACAAGCTATTAATGCTTATAAAACACGGCTTTCCGGAAATCAAATAAGAAAAGGACAATCCCCCCCGACCATATCATACTCGATCATGCATTCTATTTTCTGATGTTGTTTGTCTTACAGAAATTTATATTGGAAAATTGTTCAATTGAACGCGAATTGTTATTCAGCGGATACATAGATTTTTATTGTATTCCATATCGAACCACATCCCAAAGAAGAGCGTTTGAAGGCCGCTGATCAATGAAAAAACCAGGGCCATTGTATTTATACCGGGGATATAACCTTTGAATCCCCAAATAAAAAATAAACGGATTGACAAAGGAAGACTTGCGAACAGTAGAAAAAATGAAAGCAGGTAAAAGAAGATGAGAGGATGAAAATCTTTGATGACATATTTTATAAAAAGGCGTTGCCAAAAACCTTTAACAAGAATCCAGGTAATCTTGGGTATCACTTCGATTAGTTTGATGCCTGATTTTTCTCCAACATTGTAGACCGGTCTTATATGCACATCCTTCACACGAAAATCATACTGATTCAAGTTAATCAATAAATCATTCGGCATTCCGTAGCGCTTGTATATCTTATCAAGATCTAATCTTCGAAGAGCAATCAAAGAGATTGCAGTGTAACCGCTCTGTGAGTCCGCTATATGCCAGTAGCCTGAAGCTATTTTTGTCATTAGCGATAAAAACGAATTGCCCAAATAACGATAATGGGGAATCATGTTCCAGGCATCGCCATAGAAAAGCCGGTTGCCTTTGGTATAATCAGCATTTCCGGCGGCAACAGGTTCAATAATATTGACGAGATCTTCTGGATCCATCTGCGCATCTCCTGCCATTACAACTGTTACGTCCATTTTTAGATCACGTGCGCGTTTATATCCGCTAACGATAGCGCCGCCTACTCCCTGATTGAGTTCATGTTCCATTAGTTGGACTTGAGAATTTTCTTTGGATAGGTCCTCAACTATCTCTGCGGTACGATCAGTACTGGCGTCATTTACAACAATAATTCTGTCAACCAGTTCCGGAATGGACGCTATAGTTTTCGCAATCAGATTTTCTTCGTTATAGGCAGGAACAACAACAGCGACTGTCTTTTCTTTATACACGATTACTCCTTATTCGGCCTTAAGTCTTAATTCACAGAAAAACTGAGGCCTAATTTCAGGGTAAGTGCCCTGCCTCCGGCCAAGAGAAACTACTGATCTGACCTGCAATTTTGTCGATCAGATCCTGAGCTTTTTCTGAGAGCACTTCCTGAAACATCCCCTTCGTTATCGGCAAAAGCCCCCTCCTTGTCCTTATGATTAATTAGCTCATCGTCAGAGTATATCTCTCTAAGCCTCTTCACGTCCTTTTTATCCCCGAAATCAAGGACCCTTGCTATGATATAATCCGCATGGCGCCCGGTATCTATGTCCTCTGCATCCCAGAAAAGGGTCGGATCAAAAATAAGTTTTGCATCTCTCAATTTTCCCATGCATTATCCTCTCCTATCAAACCCCATAACCTCCTTCCACCAGTAATAGACCCATGCCCCGTACTCCGCCAGAGCCCAACAAATCTACCTTACCTATTTCCACCATCCCTTTAATATTCACCGCAAAGGCGCAGAGACCGCAGAGAAAAACACTCATAAAACAGGTAAATAAAATACGCAAATTATAGCTGTATGCAGCATATATAATGGTAGAGCAAAGCGATTTCATCATTCGATGTTGGACGTTCAAAAAAAAGCAATTTAAAGGCGTACACAATATAACGTTATACCGGATGTTCTTTTGTTACAACACCAGCAAAGATTCTGGGCAGTTCCTCTATCATATAAAGAGGGAGAGATAAAAGATCAAATTCAACCTGTACAGATTCTCCTCCTTGGCTGAGAGCGTGGGAAACATGCTGATATGAGGGTATGTTTAAATCAAAACGGACACCGACCCGGCCCTTTTTTTGATTAACAAATTGCTGGAGTGACTTGAGTGATCCGCTCTTGCCTGCCTTAACCTCAACAGGAACAATTGCTTGTCCTAATTGCGTGATAAAATCGATCTCAGCATTTCCAGCCCTTCCTTCGCGCAACCAGTAGGTCAAATACGGGCTTACATTGTTTTTTCCGATGTAGGCAAGGTGTTGAGCGATGAACTGTTCAGCCACATGACCTTTGTTGACAAATGACTTTCGCTTAAGTTCGTTCAATGATATCCACTGAACGCCGCAAATGGTATTCATCAAGCCACAATCCATGAAGAAAGGCTTAAATATTCGTCTGTTTATGGTAGCGCCAAGCGGCAAACCGGATGCATCCGTATGACAGGCTTTCATTATGATTTGTGCTTTTTCAAGCAAATCAACAGTCTTGCGTAGTTCTCTGGATTGCTCCTCGGGGTCTACACGAACGTACTTGAATTTCTCCCCGGCAGCCATCGGGACGTAGTTAAACACCTTATGAAGACGGAGCAGATCGGCCTGGGTTGCATATTTTGCAAAATCGTCTTTGTATGTCTCAATAATCGAGGCATGAACATCAAATACCGCATCAAGCGCATTAGTATCGATGAATCGCTGGGTTGCCTCAGGCATCCCCCCCACCAGGAACCAGACTCTTTGCAGTTCCAATAATTGGTCGTGAGCGGATTTAGGAAAAACCTCATGTGGGTGATAATTGTTTAGCAGATCGAGCAAAACACTTTTTTCCATCGCCGCCAGAGTCTCTTCAAAGGTTACGGGACCAAGGTAGAGGTATTCGACCCGACCCACGGGCATGGAAAAGGAATGTTTGGACATTGTAAATTCAAGTAGGGAGCCGGCTGAAATTACCGGGAGCTCAGGATAATCTTCATAGAAATATCGAAGGGTCTGAATGGCAATCGGCACCGCCTGTATTTCATCTAAGAAAAGCAACCCATCCTTCCCTGAAATCGGTCCCTTCCCACAGACAAATTCGAGTTCCCGAAGGATCTTTCCGGTATCCTGTGTTTTAAAAACCTCGACTAACGTTGGATACCGTTCAAGATTGACTTCATGGAGGGTCAATTTCTTATAATCAGCAAACTGCCTGACCAGAGTTGATTTTCCTACCTGACGGGCGCCGCGAATAATCAAGGGTTTGCGATAGTTTGAATCCAGCCAATCAGCCAGTTTTTTTTCTGCAATACGGTCCATTTTTATTGTGAATATGCTGAATAGAGGGGCCTATTTTATGCAAGTTGCGCTTATTATAATGACCTATTACCAATGATGCAAGCAAAATCGGGAGTATGCTGTTTTTATCGCTATTTTAACTCCAGCGTCCTTCAGACAAAACCCTGGTAAAAACGTTTTTCTGCCTCTGCTGATCTCTCCTGAGGAGTCAGTTTCAAGAAGGCTTCAATCATTTCAAACCATTTTTTTTCCATCAAATGTGACATAAATGGCTCCTTCTTTGTATTGAACGACTTGTACAATTTCTCGAATGCTCTTTTGTCTAATGTTTGCACCTTGATCTGGATTTTCCTCAGAAATTCAGGCCAACAACTCTGAGGCTCTGTGTACTCTGTGAGAGACAAAGCTTTTGGACATGGATCAAGAAAGACCTTTTTAGGGGTGGCTATTAACTACACCCACCCACTCTATTTCAGAGAATTGTCGTCCATATCTGGAACTCGATTCAACCAATATCCCGGCTTACGCTTATTATGCGCAACCGCAATGATACGAATGTGATCCGGTTCAATGGAATATATGATTGAATATGGAAATATCGATAAAAGATGTCGCCTAAAGGGTGCTCTTAGTACACGGTATCGGAATGGTGTCTCGGCAATATTTTGGATAGCAGATTCAACAACGAGGTGAAAACGACGACCCAAGACGTGTTATCAATCCTCGTAATACTGAACAGCCGCCAGAAACTCAGCCTGGGCTTCAGGGTCAAAAATAACCAACGTCATCTCAGCATCCGATCAGCTTCGGAAAACACTTCCTGTGCAGCAACGCCTGGTCGCTTACCTTCCTTGTATTCTTGATAACGACGTTCAGCCTCGGCTATCCAGGCAGCATCTATGTCTGTGAGTGTATCTTCGTCAAGAGAACTCAGTAGGCGGTCAGCCAAAAATGCGCGCTCTTGGACAGAAAGCCTAAGGGCTTCATGTTCTATTTTTTTCAACAAGTTTGACATGGAACAACACCTCCTTAACCATTTCTTCTGGTTATAACGGATTTTGGGGAGTATCAAATTTATAGCTTAAAATCAGACTGATATCTGGATAATGCAATGAACAAGTGTAACGTGCCTAAAGTGATCTAAAGTGCCTAAAGTTGAGGAGTCGC
>Ga0208279_1000728_pt1 | contig 22926 bp, 18 predicted proteins | sample AntAceMetag02UKM_FD_184766 | JGI IMG/M metagenome (GOLD analysis project Ga0208279, IMG submission 184766) | Saline lake microbial communities from Ace Lake, Antarctica - Antarctic Ace Lake Metagenome 02UKM (SPAdes) (version 2) | ecosystem: Environmental > Aquatic > Non-marine Saline and... | reverse complement strand
TTAATAATGTATTCACTATGGGGGTAATATCATGTTGCTGGGGAAAAAAATTCGTCTGGAAAGGATTATCAATCGGAAGACCGGTAGGGCCGTTGTCGTACCGATGGATCACGGGGTGACCCTGGGACCTATTCATGGTCTGGTCAATATGCGGAAGATGGTCAATGAGATCGCCCGAGGAGGGGCTGATGCGGTCCTCGGGCATATGGGACTCCCCCTTTACGGCCATCGGGAGTATGGAAAGGATCTCGGCTTGATCCTCCATCTCTCGGGAAGTACTGTCTGGTCTCCTGATCCAAATACCAAAGTACTGGTCAACTCGGTGGAGATGGCTCTCAAGATGGGAGCGGACGCGGTTTCGATTCATGTGAATATCGGGGCGGAGGATGAGACTGAGATGCTCAGAGATCTCGGGATGGTCAGTGTCACGGCGATGGAATGGGGGATGCCGCTCTTAGCCATGATGTACACCCGGGGAGATAAGTTTAAAAGCGAGTATGATGTAGAGGGTGTAAAACATGCCGCCCGGATCGCGGCCGAATTGGGCGCTGATATAGTTAAGGTTAATTACACCGGATCAATATCAAGTTTTCGCCAGGTAGTTGAAGGATGCCCAATCCCGGTGGTAATCGCCGGGGGAGAGAGGGCTGATGACGAAAAAGGTATCTTCACCATAGTCCGGGAGTCCCTGGAAGCGGGAGGGGCCGGGGTATCGGTAGGAAGAAATGTATTCCAGCATCAAAACCCCCGCTTAATGATGAAAGCTATCTACAATCTGGTCCATAAAAACATCTCCGTAGAGGACGCCGTAGAGATTGTAAAATCCAAGTGATTAAGGGGAAAAGTTTGTTCGATATTGCGTCAACCAGATGATGATGGTATTTGTTCAGAACTTACTTAGCTACCAAAGGGAACTAATTTACTGTTTCTGAATTTTCTCCCGAAATACTTCGGGATCCCGAGTTGTTTAACAATAAGTCTCGGGACAATAACTGTTAAATAATTAAACAATTTAATGCTCAGCTCCGTTGGCGAGGCGAATCATTTAACTTTAGGCACTTAAGCACACTTTAGGCACTTTAGGCACTTAAGAACGTTGCGCCGAAGGTGCTAAGTTCTAGAGGAGAGTCATGAAAAATTTAACCCGTAAGATATTTATTATTTCAACATTCTTTTTCCTGCTGGCACCATACGCCATCCCCCAGTCTACACCTCAACCGGCGCCAGAGCCGACAGCCAATCCCTTCCCCGTGATTGAATTCAAGGAGAACTCCTTTGATGTGGGAAAAACCTGGGAAGGAGATAAAGCATCACATGTTTTCTCATTTAAAAATACCGGTAGCTCGGACCTCCTGATCAAGAAAGTAAAGACCTCCTGCGGTTGTACCGCCGCTGTCCTCTCCAGCAAGGAAATCAAGCCCGGCCAGACCGGAGAGATCAAAGCAACTTTTAATACCCGCCGCTACCACGGCAAGCAGTCCAAGACAATCTATGTCTCCTCCAATGACCCAAAACATTCCACTGTTCAGTTAAAATTGCAGACCACGGTTAAATCAGTGGGTACTTTCAAACCCCGCAATATTCAGTTCGGAGAGGTCACCCGGGGAGAAAAGATCTCCCGGATTATCGAGCTTACACCAGAAATTGAGCCCATCAAAATAACTGAACTTATTGTCTCACCGGATGTTTTTACGGCTCGAATTCTTGAAGATGAGAAAGTTAACACGGATAAAAAATCAGAGAAGAATGCACTCCGCCCGATCCGGATTGAAGTATCGGTCTCTCCCGAAGCACCTATCGGACGTCATAACGGGAATTTAACCGTCAAGACAGATCATCCCAGAATCTCATCTCTCTCGGCCCATATTTATCTCCGGGTTAAAGGTCCGATCACGTTCTCCCCCCGAATGCTCTTTTTTGATGAAAACGCCCAGAAAGCCCGGGCCATTAAGAAAGTCCGGATTACCAAAATCAAGGGGGACGATCTGAAGATCATAGAAGTTACGAGTACCTCCCCCCAGTTCCAGGCTGAGACGGTTATCATTAAAGAGGGGAAGGAATTTAATGTCGAGATCAGAATGGCTCCGGACGTAGAGCCCGGCCGTTACCAGGAGGAGATAGTAATCCGGACCAACGATCCTGATCAGAAGGAGATCAAAATCCCGGTCCGATCTAACATCCGGAAAAAATAACCTCCACTACTGGCCTCCCCTACCTCGGCCCAAGTCAGAAAACCAGGATATCAGATGGACCAGGTGCAAGGCCTTCCCTGCTTCTCCCTACTCGTCCCTTCTACTCCTTGCTCATCCATTCCTATCCACTCCCCTATCCCCGTTTTCCCCATTCTGTCATGTCCTGATTTAAAGTTGTCACTATTTCCGGTTGAAACTACTGGTTCTTCTTCCCCCCGCCTCCCCCCCTTTCAATATCCAATATTTATTATACCACACATAAATTAGCCACAAAGACACTAAGACACAAAGGAAAATACTAACATAGATTTAAACCGATTCGGCAAATCAACCACGGTTTGATTGGGTTTGAGGGATAAGTTAATATAAGTGATTACATTACATGCCACTACATTAAATGGGCAGTTGATCTTTGGACGCATAGTGGATAGGTAAGGCTATTTTTTATTCGCATCTCCTTCGTGATCTTCGTGTCCTTCGTGGTTTAAATTAGCCCGGATAACCCACACAAAACGACTGAGAGCCTTTCTTTTTAACGTCTTTTTTTCAACGTTAGCGCCGAAGGCGCTAGGTTCTATATACCGCCGGGATGAGATAGGCAAAGAGAGAGACCAGGTTTAAGGTAATCAACACGGTTGTGTAACCCACCGCAGCTCTATCCCTCACCCGATCTGGGAAAAGGTTAAGGAGCCCGTACGATAATAAGACCGCGATCGCCCCCAGAGCCGGGAAGAGGAAACGCCCCTGGGACTGACGGACCAGGAGATTATTCTTAACAACCCCCAGCATGAGGAGAATCATGGCGGTTACCAAAATACCCGCTTTTCTCTTCCAGGCATCCTCCCTCCCTTTTCGCAGTATAATCACCTTCCCCCAGCCAATCACCCCGGCCAGGCAGATCAACCCCCAGGCCAGGTATAATCCCCATCCAACCCTGATCGACATCCAGCTGAATGTCGCCCAGAAGGAACGGTAAATATCCTTTAGCATCCATTGAAGATGCTCAATCGTCACCAGGTCTGGTGTGGTCCTGATTAATCTCCAGACCATAACCCGATATTTAATCATCACGTCATTCGGGAATAATATCATGGCTGCCGTCAAACCGATCAAAAGCGGGAGAAATATAAAAACCATCCCCGACAATCCCACCATCCAACCCCCCGCGTCCCTGGCTTTAATGAGAATAACAATAAGGGAGAGAGGAATAAGAAATATCAGATTAAACTTGGTGAGCAGCGCCAGCATTATCAGAACTCCCAGGCAGATGAAGTCACGCGACCGAGGCCGATTCTCTTTATCCGCCAGGCGGACTAGGAAGAGCAGCGTGGCCGCCCCCATCAGCGCGGCCAGGCTGTCATTACCGATCATACCCGAAATGAAGTTGAACTGAGGGAGGGTGGCGGCAAAAGCGCCGGAAGAGAGCGCTACCGCGTGGTCGTTGGGAAAGACAGCCCGGGCGATTCGATAGATAAAGAAGATTGTTATCCCTCCTAATAATACCGAGACGAGACGCATTAGGTGGCCGCGGACCTCCGGTGAAGGGATCGACCAGATGGATTCCCGGCTGTGGACAAAAAGATTGCCGGAACCGGAATAATCCGTCCGGATGGCAGGGAATTCAATCCCTTCTCCCAGAGGCAGAACGCGGAGAGAGAGAACTTTCATAACTGGTGCCGATATCAGATAATAGAGCGGAGGCTGGGAACTCTGATAGAGAGAGAAGATATAACCTTCCGACCAGATGGAATCAATCTCACCCGGAGAACGGGGCGGCTTAAAATCACGCCCGTCTGAGAATCTACGGACACAGAGGTAATGAGACGGCTCATCCGGTGCCTCCCAGAGCGGGACTGCCAGGCTGTATATCAGAGCAAGTGAAAAATACAGCGCCAGAACCAATAGTAGATATTTTTTATCCGTGGCAGGGCTCATCTGGTATAATTTATCGCCTCCGGCAATAAATTAGTTTTGAACAATGACTATTATGTATTTTACTGCTCGGAATTTCAATAATCGTAACATTTTAGCTCTTTGAAATTAGAACCTCGATCTTGCCATGCTCGTAGCGGCGACCTTCAGGTCGCCACTAGTGGCAGCCTGAAGGCTGCCGCTACGAGGAGATAGGTTCAGTTTAACTTTATAATTTCAAAGAGCTAAAGTGTTACCAATAGATAGTCCTGCTAAAATAATTATAATAATTGTTGGCGTTAACCTGATATATTTATATCGGTCTTGGTTCAAAACTAAGTTGGCGCCGCAGGCACTAACTTATTATATTATCCTTGATTCCCTAAAAATGAAAGAAAACTATAGATCAAACGTAGACAAGATAATTATATCTTTAATAACCTCCGGAACCAAACTCAGTTCCGGGGGGATTAAAGATATAGACTGGAACCATCTCTTTCAAACCGCTCGCGCGAACCGCCTGGATGGTATTATCTATGACTCTCTGGATCGTAACGGTATCTTTGAGAGTCTTCCGGAAGAAGTCCGGCATAAATTCGAGGAGAGTTACCAACAAACCGTTATCAATACCCGGGTCTATCTGGAGACAGCCGGAGAGATTGCTTCCGCTTTCTCCCGAGCAGAAATCGATCTGATCATCCTCCGGGGGCCCACCCTCAGTCTGACCCTTTACTCCCGTCCCTACCTCCGCCCTTATGGGGACCTCGATCTCCTGATCAGAAAAAAAGACCTTCCTATCGCGAAGAAAACACTCATCAATCTGGGACTCATTTCCCTGCCGGGGCTACTGCCCGACCGCTATTTCGAGAAGCACCATCTCCACCTCTCATTTAAAGTTCCCCGAAGAAACGCCATCGTGGAACTTCACTGGGCGCTCGACCACCCTTATACCCTCTATACGATCGATTACGCCTCACTCTTTCCGAAGAGAGAGGAAGCCTCATTCGAGGATTTCACAATTCCGGCCCTCAACCCGGAAGACCGGCTCCTCACCCTCTGCCTCCACCTGGTCAAGCATTGTCCCTTTCTTTCCTTCCTGCTCGATGAAGATGACCTACCCGCTCTTATTCTGAAAGGAAGATGGATGCTCTGGCTCCTGGATATCCATCTCCTGCTCACCGAATGGGGAAAATCGTTCAGATGGGAGAATATTCTGGAAAAGGCCAAAAGATGGGGACTGGATAAACAGGTAGCTATCTGTCTTTCAGCGGCTTTCCGGGTTTTTCAAACTCCCCTGCCAGTTCAATATCAAAACCAAGACTTGAAAATCAGATACAGCTCACCGGAAAGACAGCTTTACCGCCTACAGCTCGCGCGCCTGAGAGGCGATGAAAAGAACCTACGCCTGGGACAATTCCTCTTCGGTCTCCGGACAGATACCATCTTCCGTCCCATCCGGGCTCTTGACCTGGTCAAATACCTCTTCCCTCCGCCGGAATACATCAGGGGAAAATACCAGGCCACCGGAATTTCACTTATCATCGCCTACCCCCGGCATATCATCTCCGGGATAATTCGCCTCATCAGCAACCTGGTGGATCTCATCTACTATCAAACGCTGAAAAAATGGTAACACTGTAGCTCTTTGAAATTATATCTTCGATTGACTGATTAGTTAACGACAATTATACTTTCCCTTGAGGCCCGAAGTATAGGATTGATTTCAAGTCGATTGAAGCGTATTATTGATATAATCTAATAAATCAGTTATAGTTACGTCATTTCTTAATCACAACAATGGGACAGCAGTAACTTATTGTTTTTAATTGGCCCTTAAAGACCTTATTCATATTTGCGGGATTTGTCGAATATGTCATGAATCATATTGATTTTTTGAGAGATTATTTTGCCGATTGCAAAGATTCTCTCACAAAAACGACTATCAGAGAAATTATTAAGCCAAAAGTAAAGGCCGCGATAATGAAGATCATACGACCGGTGGAATGGGGTTCAATATATGGCAATGGGGATTCAATAAAATATGTGTTAAACGTGTATGGCTCAACGTTTAATTGAAGCTTTAATTTATTATATTCATTGCGCCTAAGACTTAGAAGATTGAGGCGGCTTTCCAAATTAGCCTGTAGGAGTATAATCTCCGGAGCAGAAACGCTTGAACTATCTTCCAGACTCCGCTGGATAGTCTCCATCTCATTAATTGTCTTGGTTAATTGGTCTATTTCTTTCTTTTGCTGGCGTAAGGATTCACTTTTGATCGCTAAATGTCTTTCAAACCTTGGAGTGTACTCAGCGATCAAATCCTCGCCGATTGAGTTAACCAGAACTTTAGCATCTTCCGGGTTGGGCCAGGTAACTCGAAATTCTACCGCCTCGGTCTCTATTGCCTCAACTACAAATCTATTTTCCAGCCATTCTTTGGATTGCCAGCTATTACCAGCAGGCAAGTCACGAAGTTCCGAATTCTCTACAATCTTCATCAATCGAGATGGTGCTTCCAGGGCTAATACAACATCAGAAATACCTTCTATTTTATCACCTGTTATCTGTCCAATACGAATAACTCCGGTAGCGGTATAATCTACATCGGGACGAGAAATAACAGCATACACAATGCCGACTAAAGTGAAAAATGCTGTCACGACAAAGATCATAATTTTCCGCTTATTAATTACCCGAACGACATCTACCAGACTAACTTCCTGTTCATTCATCACTTAATCTCTCCTTAATTAATTTTGCTCAATTAAACATACCTGGATATATTTTTGCCGGCGAAGTTATTTTCCCTTTTACAGTGGCGAATACATTGTTCACTTACAGATGATATCTCTGACAAGATAATATATAAACTTGGAATTACTTATGGCATATCTCTTCCATAGCCTACGAGGTTCTAATGACAATCTCCATAACCATTCAAAACCAATGTCCTGCATCCAGGCCGGGGCACGTTTTATTTTTCCCGCAATTATGTCAAAAGCCCCCCCCACTCCAATAGCAAAGCAAACTTTTAACCGATCTCGATTTTCATAAAGAAAATATTCCTTTTGAGGCGTGCCTACCGCTATAAATAAGAAATGTGGCCGGCAAGAATTAATATGCTCAACCACCTGGGCTTCTTCTTCTCTGGGGAAATAACCATTCCGATATCCGACAATGTTCAAATGGTACTTTTCCCTGTAATACTTAACTACTTTGGAGAGAACTCCATCAGTAGCTCCCAGGAAGAAATAACGTTTATCCGGAAACCTTTCAGCGCATATATCCATATAATCCAAGCCGCCCATTCGCGGAATATTGATACCATACTTTAATTTTGCATACCACTTAATTGGCATACCGTCCGCGTTTGATATATCCGCGTTATTTAATACCTTCTTCAATTTAATATTTTGCTGGCATTCAACAAGTTTATTTACATTTATGGAGACCTGGTAATGGTATTCTTTAGAGAGTAAGTATTCATCTATTCGTCTGATTATCTCCCGGTTAGAGTATGGAGATAAGTACAGATTAAATATTTCCAATCTCTTCATTTTTTGAGTTTGTCTGAAATTATATCTATTTCATCCCAGCAATCAAAATGAACATTTATTTCTCTTAATGCAAATATCGGTGGTCCGGAATCAATCCTCACCTTTATTGAATCTGTTGCAATATCAGGGAATTCGTATTTCTTGACGTACGTTGTGCTCGCACCTGGACCGGATATTTCTACGGCATCACTTACTCCAAGCTTTATCATATCATCAGGGATAATTTCCCAAGATTCATTTAATTTGTAAAAAATAGAGAATTTATGACTGGCACTCTGTTTATTCCCATATACAAATACATCGATCATCTTCTTCCTTTTATTAAAAGCCGGCTAACCAATGCCGTAGCAGAAGGATTAAATCGAATCATTAAAATCGTAAAAAATCGTGCCAGTGGTTTCCGGACATTAGAAGCCTTTACTGATATGATATTTCTTACTGTCGGAGATGTCAATATTCCTGCTCAGATTCCAGCAAGGTTTCGTACATTATAAATATGCTTCAACTACAACCCCACCGCCGGATAATGCCTTTCCGGAAAAGGAGTGCTGCTTTCTTGGAATTGTAACCATTTACATGTTCAGACCAATATTCCAGACCCGATATTGCAAAGATATAACCGTTTAGAACGTAGGATTCCTTACTTCCGGCATATTCCTCATACCACAATGAGCCATCTAAATATCTTAGTATTCCTCCATCTTCGACTTTAATTAAAAATGAATTAATTGCTTTGCTGCCGGTTTGCAAATAAGATTCGTCGCCGGTCATTTTATATGCCTGGTATAATACAGGCAGAGCTAATCCTTGACTCATCGCGGATAGCCACGGTGGATCACAAGAGTACTTGTCTATTGCAATGGGATAATACCACCCTCCAAAATCTCTGTTTTGATTATAAATAAAATTTTTAGAAAGCCAGTTGGCAAGTCGCATAAATATTTTTTTACTTCGTGGATCATTATAGATTCTATAGTGTTCAAAGTAATGTATAGCCACCTGACAAAGGTTGACCGGGTTGTGATATTCCGTATCATTATACTTGATTAATGGGATCCCATTCTCGTCCCATTCCTGGTTTTGATATTTTGTAATATTCGTATTTGAAAAGAAAGACTTGTCATTTGAAATGATGCCAATTTGTTTTTCCGGATCACTGTCTTGCCAGGCAGCACAACTGCCACAGAGAATGATACTTCCGATATATATATATATTAGAATTAGAGATCTCATTGCACGTTTTTCAACTCGTTGCCAAGATTCTTCATAACCGTATCTCTTTCATACTTTCGGGAACTTAAGATACAATTCTTTTTGATTCTAGCCTTTTCCCTGGGGTCAAGCCGCGAATAATGAATGATTTTCTGGCAAAGTTGCTGATGATCACCAGGGAGAAATAAATAACCGTTGATATTTTCCTCCACATATCCCTTTGGCCCTCCAATATCCGAAGCAATAATCGGGACTCCGCAGGTCAAAGCTTCTAACCCAACTAACCCCAGACTCTCTTCATTTATTGTGGGTAATACAAAAACGTCAAAGCTGTTGTAATAGTCCGGCAGGTTACTTTGACTCTGCTCACCATAGTAGATCACATTATCATTTAATTCAAGCTCATCGATAAGTCGCAACATTCGAGATTCATCTCTTCCTCCACCAACTATCGCGCAGATGATATTTATCTTATTATCTTTTACCAGCTTAAGAGCATTCAGTAATACATTCCATCCTTTCCCCTTATCAATCCGTGAAACATAACCAACCACAAAGGCATCAACCGGAATATTCAGTTTATTCCTCGCCAATGCTTTTTCTTTTTTGAAGAAAACAGCATTGTCAATACCCCCTGATGGCGAAACGTAAACTATATTTTTCAGTGCAATATACTTCTCCTTTACAATCTCACCGAAGTATTCAGAGGGAATAATAAACAATGAAATTTTCTTAAATAGTGGTCTTGTCGCTTCTCTTAATATCCGATGTACAACATTAACTTTCAATACATCACTCCCATGCAGATTCGCTATAACTTTCTTCCTTCTCAAAAACTTGACCAAGCATACTGGGAAGATAGAATGAGTGGGATAATGTATGTAAATTAAATCGTAGTCGCATAATAAGCCATCTTTGATTATCTGGAAGTAGAATTTAATATATTTAAATACTTTTTCAATCAAGTTCCTGCTTCTTCCTTTAATCAAAGCTTTACAAGGAAACAGAATGTTTTGCCGGCTTAAACCGATCTCGACATTCTTAACGAATATTCCATAAGATGGAGAATTTTTATCCGGATACATATTGGATACTAAAAATATTTTAAGCTGCCGCACCATTGGATTTAGATTTAATAAAATCACACTGCTTTAAAAATATCACCAGATATGTGGAATTAATCGCGCTGAATAACAGATGTCCCCCAAAAAATGATATAGCAAGCCAGGAAACCAGAGGTACAATCGCATAGTAATGCTTCCATTTCCCATTTCGGAATAAAATAAACAAATACATTCTAGTGTATATCAGTGTGCCTAATATACCGACCATTCCGAAGAGATCAGCAAAATCCATTTCCATTGTATTCCTGGAATAATTCCACCCGCCAATCAAGTAATTAACAAACGTCCAATTTGGTTTTACATTCTCAATAAATTTATTTACTTTTATATCTCTCCCGGAAACTATAAGGGAAAAATATCTCCCAATAGGATTAGACTGTTCGTAAATCTTGATCCTATGCCTGTGCTGTACTTCGAAATATTGCCTGGTGCTGTGGAAAGATTCCGACAGCCTATCTCTTGCGCTATATGCGCCGCCGACCAGAATTGCCAGCACAAAAACTGCCGCAAATAATCTCTTTGCTGAGAGCCTGATATATCTTAAGAAATATGCTATCAAGCCTATTGAGATAAAAACAACGCATGCTTTAGTTCCGGTTAATAACGCACCAATTACAACTAAAGATAGAGCAATATAATTTTGCAGTTTTCTTTCCGATATAAATGCCTTATTTAAAAAATAAAAAACTGCTAATACAAAAAATCCCGATAATTCATTTACTGCCGTCATCAAGGCTCTTATCCCAAACCTTGGACCACTGGTATATGCTTGGAAGAAGGTAAGATTAAAAATGAATGAAGCAATCGAAACCACACTGTAAACGAGTACTATTATTTCGTATATTTTAAATAATTTTCTCGTTTTGCTTTCGTCAGTAAAATATTTATAAATGAGTATATATATAAAAAATATATACATCATTTTTATGATAACCACGACATTCCGATAATAATTAACATTACTTAAATTATTCTCTGCCAGCACAAAACTCCCCAATACGTACATGCCTATAAATAATATTGTGATGGTGATATATATCAGCGCTGTTTTGTTCCTTAATAATACACTGGCAAAGAGAACAAGTATAACCCCTCTGGCAAAAAGAGAGGCGGATATATAACTATAATTAAAACCATATTGTTTTAAATACAAGTTCATTGCGTCAGAGATTGCCATTACAATAATCAGGAAAAGAATTATTTTATAGATTGGTAGTTTCATTAATGGCTTTATTCCCTCACACAAAATGAAAGAAAACCGGATATATTAATTGCGTTTTAAGATATATTTGATTATTCGGCGGATTGGTTTCCAACCCGGAAGTGACACCGGGAAGCAATATACAAAGTGCCCAACTTTTTCCATCAGCCAGGGATGCGAAAGGAAAAATTCAGGCCTCCATCCTTTCCTTATGTAATTCCAGATAGCGTAGTGGACTCTAAAAAGTATCCCGCGGAATATGGGTATATCTGCAAGCAGTCTCTGTTCATAATCAAATTGAGGCACAAGTAACCCTTTTCTAACTCTCAATCTGTTTCTATAAAGCGCAGGCAGAAGTTTAGATCTTGTGATACCACTGATAACACATCTTTCGACATCAGCCATCTCCATCTTCTTATAGAAAATCTCTCCAGATTCTTTCGCCGCGGATAGAACTTCCTCAGCCCGTTTTGTTCGACATACAATAACTGTCTCGTCATAACCACCTGAGTGAATATCGCCCAGCGTCATATCAGCCAACCAATTTGCACCGTCAGGACATAAGATACATCGCTGGAGATTAAAATACGGCACTGCTACATCAAGCCATTGATAAAGAGGCTTATCCAATATTGCACCTTGATCAGTGTGAAAGCGTTCACTGCCGGGATACGCGCCACATCGCCAGCCTATAAATTCTGCGTGTTCAGGATAATCACAACCAAGAGTCATCGCTATTGCTTTAAGCGAATCATATGATTGCACCTGTCCACAGAATAACCCTATACTTAACTTAAGACATTCTTTTAGGATGGGAATCCGCTGTGCTGCAGCTTTCCATCCCGCTAATTGGCAGGGCGTTGCAACAATTGCTATCTCTCTGGGGTTATCTTTGATCTCTTTAATAAGTGACATTGTCGGTACAGGCCCATATTTACTCTGCAGCGCTTCGCGCACATCATTCTGATCATCTGTAAATTTAGCCTGGGGGCGTCCTCCTTTCATTGAAACTACCAACACTTGATCAACACTTTTTGTTTTAAGCAGATGTAGAAGTAACCCTGTCGCTATACCACCTGATGCTGATTCCGCCCGGATTGCCTCGTCTGTACTAAAACCGATGAGATATTTCCTGACCGGACCTCTCAAAGGATAAAACTCTGTATCAGCATCAGATGTTTCTCTTGACCACTGAGTTACAGGATATCCTTTGCCCGGACATACTTCATAACATTCACCACATCCAATACAGCGTTGTTCATCAATTATGGGGAAGTAGGAATCACCTTCGGGGATTTGCAGAGCGTCAGTCGGGCATACTCCTACACATGTGCCGCAGCCACAACACAATCCAGCTAAAATAATCTCCCGTTTTAATCTTGCCAAACCGGTTTCTGGTGAATCTATATTCAAATAAGAATCAGACATTTCTAGAATCCATTAATATTTTTGAGGATAGTTCCTGCCGCTTTAAAATAGCTTTTGTATTATTTAGAATTTCTCTAAAAGTTATATCACTGAAGCATAATAAAATCCCAATACTCGCAGAAAATAGCAGGACATTAATTAATACACTTGTTTCTCCTAACATAACTCGGATAATCACCGCTACACTGACAATTACAACTCCGGCTTTATATATTAACGGCAACGAAGTAATGAATTTTTTGCAGTACATTGCATAGCATATAGATACAGTTGAAGCATAAACAACACCAAAGATTTTTGCTCCAGCAACAGCTATAACTCCATATAATTGTAGGAATAAAAACGTTAATATTATCTGGATAGTGATCTGGCTGGAAGATTGAAAAATTCTGAACCTGTTAAACTCCTTAGATGTATATACAGGTGTTAATACATAGGCTAAGGATCGGATTGCACCTGCCAGACAGAAACCACAAAGTAAGAAATAATACCTCTTATATTCTTGGCCAAATATGTTTAACATTTCATAGCTGAATAATATCAGGAACAAGGCCACACTACACATAAGCAAAACGATATATCTCGCTAAGAATTGGAATACTTTGTTCAGTTTATCATCATTGGCTTCGCTATTTGAGACAATGCTTGAATATATCGGAATCAGTGCATCTTGTAGTATTTTAGGAAGATACTCAAGTAACAAAACTAAAGTAATAACTGCCTGATACATTCCCAAACCAGATAAATTATCCCTCCCGAAGACTATAATTCGATCAAATTGAGTGTATATAAATGACGAAAGACAGAGAAAAGATACAGTCCAATAATACCGTGTCGCCCTACCGGGAAAATGCCAGCCGAAGCTTATACTGAAGCGTTTATCCCTGATCAAACATATTGTGCAAATTATAATAATGAATAAATACGCAACGAAGAAGGCAACTAACATTACTATCAGAGTATTTTCGCGTAGAAACTTCGGGGCGGTAAAGAAAAGCGTTAAGACAATACCAAACGGTACAACATAACGAAAAGCTCTCGCTACAGATGAAGCCGTGAGCTGCATCATCCCTGCCAATGCACCAAGTAAATACTCTCCGGATACCACTACAACACACAGAGCAATAAAACTCACATATAGTTTAGGTGTAATTTCATGACGAATAAAGAAGCTGAACAGACTGGGAAAAATTCCGAATAAGATTACAAAAACAGCCATGCTGGCCGCGCCAATAACCCAATAACTAATAAGTAGTTTGCATCGTAGATCAGGACCCTGCATTTTAGGCATAAAGTTCTGAAGCAAACTTCGTCCCCCCAGTACAATCAATGACGCCATCAAAGCAATAATAATTTTTGATAGCGCATAGCTGCCTAATGCTTTGGGACCTATTCGGCCCAGAAGAATCGCGGTAAGGCTCTCCAAGCCCATCCCCGCGATGCTAAGGATCATTATCCATTTCACGCCGAAGATGCTTCGTTTTTTGATCTCTGAAGAATCTAGCTTGTCAATCATATCTTCTATATTTATAGAGAAAACATTAGTTACTTATTTAATCTATGTCTTGGGGCCGTTTAGTTGGTTATTGCCTTTATTTTGAAATTTGCTGACGGCTCGTTTAAGGCTGTGATATATAATTCGCAATAAGTTAGGAAGATCAAAAGTAAACGTTGCCTTATCGCCAGCCTTTTTAATAAAGAATACACCCATACTCTTCCATGGCCACCAGGAGACAATCGAAACGTTCTTCGGCAAATCAGAATAGATAAACCGCTCTGTCGATATTCTCACTGTCTCAGTATTGACATTTATACTTATTCGTTCCGGATCTTCGACAATACGTGTCAGGTACTCAAACCACTGAGCATTCCAATTAACCGACGCAACCACATCCTCCCAGACTTTACCTTTCTTATTTCGTCCCGGACCGGAATTTTTACCGAGAAATGACGGACAACTCCCATTTGCGTAAGTTAGTTTTAAAATTGATTCAACAGTCTTTGTTACGTCCGGTGTATCATCCAATAGATTTTTTGCCTGATCCACTCCTACAAGCGCCATACCTGCGCCTGATATAAATTGAGGATAATGGACTATATGGTTCTTTTCAGTAGTATGATAAAATAAATGCGTTTGCGGATCTCGCATTGAAAGCAGAAAACGAGTTGTTTCGCCAGCAATCTTCCTATACTCTCTATTACCGGTGTAATCCGCCAACGATGCTATTCCTCTCAGTGAAAGACCGGCATAAAGACAGACACAATTATCCGGACGGCCATGTGAGGTAGTGTGCTGATAGGGGAGTCCTCCCAGAGTGATGATCGCCACGTCCCGATCTTTTTTCTCTGCTTTCTGCTGTAATTCCTCATAATAAATTCGGGCCTCAGAGCATCTGTCAATAAGCCATTGGCCAAAAATCACTGCATACCGGCTGTATTTATTATCGTTTATCAATTGTGACAATCGCAGCAAGCATTCCGCCGCTACGCAATTACAATTGATTACAAACCGATCTTCCGACTGACTGTAATAATCAACATCACTGAAACGGAACGCTCCTTCATTTTTAACCCATAACGACCCAAGCCAGTATCGATCAATATTTCCTTTTACCACCTGAAGATATTTATTTTGCCGCATTTCATCCACCAAATCATAAGCATCTAACAATGCACAATTTGCCAGTGCACAATGGATCAACGAGCAAAACCTATCATCCTCATGACCCGCGTATAGATATTTGCCGCTGTCAGCTTCAAAACGGCTTGCCTGAAGGTCAGCGGCATGGATTAATAAATCATACCACCTGGCCTCAGGGCTTTTGCGATAAAGGTTGCAGTACCCGCGAATTACAGCAGCTTGTGTCCATGCGGTATCATGTAAATATTTCATGCGCTTCCGTTCAAAACGGTGGAAAACAAAACCGTTATAGGCACCATTCTCGCTTCTCCATTGTTCAAGCCATGGTATTAACTTTGACAGAGCATCATTTATTATATTAGACGGTAAATTCATAAAATTTCTCTGGTCATATTGGCCAATGGTTCTACCGCCCGGGCTGACACCTCGGCGCCAGTCTCGGGAATTGTGCCTTTATGGATACAATCAGCCAATTCCTCAAATTGCCCTACACTGGCTTTGGCTCCTTTAGGCTTTATCCGGTTAACCTTACCTGCCTGCCGGAAATATATATACTTTCCATCGGTTACAACGCTTGCTTTATTGCCGAAAATAGCTAAGTTAAGATAATTTGGGGAGGAAAAACTTACATCTACAGATGCATGTATGTTCGCGGAATAAGTAAGCAATAATCGGGCTCGGTCAGCTGGCCCAGTGGGTGTAGTCTCATCAATAACCTCACCAAAAGCATCTTTCACCTCTCCAAATAAATTGTTAAAGATATCAATAATGTGTACACCTAACTGCTCCATCGCTCCGCTTTTGCAGATAGTGGGATCATTCCTCCAATCAATCTGTTTTCTCTGCACAGTTCTTATGCCCCTGGCAAATAACACACTCCCAAGTTCTTGATCCCTGATAACCTGCTTGATAAACCTGAATGCCGGCTCACGCCTTAATTGATGCCCTACCATTAAAACAACACCTTTAGACTTACAATACCTCCCCAGGAAACGACAATCATCCGCCCCGGAAGTCAGAGGCTTTTCAACAAATATATGCTTGTCTGCGTCCGCGGCTTCTTTAACAAGTGCGTAATGAGTGTGATTTGGCGTAGTGATAACCACGGCCTGGATTTCTTTGTCACGCAGCATTGCTTCATAACTGCTATAATCTTTCACTTTAAACACATCTTTAAAGTTTTTAGAATTTTCTACGGATTTATCGTAAATACCTTTAATATCAAATCGCCGGCTTTTCATGATATTACAAGCGTTTACCCATCCCCATCCACCTACACCGATCAAGCCAATACCAATATGCCCAGCATGAGGATGATAAAGTAACCGTCTGCCCGTTGTCTTTGCTAAATTCTTAATAGAAAACATAGGATCCTACTTTTTTTGTGTACTTGACATAAGCACGGCGCTAAGTTCTTTCATAGATCTCCAGTCACAAGCTTTCTGCAACGCTATATTGCTATAAATATTTTTTCGAAGATTAAATCGCGATGAGGCGCGTAAAAATCCGACTGGAAGATTCATTTTTTTCAAACCTGTCTTACTAATGACCCACCGTACAACTTCCAGAAAACTAAAACCCACAAACCCTATTTGCCAGGGCCTATAAATGAGCAGACCATGCTTTAGTTGAAATGCTGTCAATTCCCTCCGGGTGGGCTGAGTATCATCAACAACATGGAAAATCCCTGAAAGATCCGGGGCTCGAATAACATTTCTAACGGCATCAATTAAACTTTGAATATGGACAAGCGGGATACGTTCATCAAAATCCACTATACAACCCCTTTTAAGCCACGATTGACGCCTGCTCAGCCTTTCTCGGTTATAAATAAACCCGGGACGAAGGACTACCAACCGGACATTGCTACTTATTCTGGCATCCTCAAGCTGCTCTTCAGCACGAAGTTTACTTAAACCATATAACTCCCCCCGGCATAATATAGGCTGTTCGTCTTCCTTAAGTGGCTTCTGGTGATACCGATTCTTATAGCCTAACGCAGCAATACTGCTTATATAAACAAAATACTTAGCCTGAATTTTTCCAGATAATTGGTACAGCTCTTTCGTCCACTGAACATTTATTTTCCTAAAATCTTCCCACTTTCCAGTATTGCCTATCTTACCAGCGCAGTGAACCAGTGCCAATACCGATCCTGTAAAATCCTGTAATTCCTCGTAGGTAATGCACTTCACGCCGATTTTCTCAAGACCACTTACATCTCTTCCAGCCCGAGCAACTCCAATGACTCTAAAATGTCCTGCCAGCGATCTGCATAATTCATAACCGGTAAATCCGTTACAGCCCGTAATTATCAGTGTATATTTATTATTTTGGTTATCGGTATCCATTATTTTCTGTCGGGTAATGCGAGTACTTTTTTAACGAAATTCTCCCACTGAAAGTTTCTTAACACACTATCTCTGCAGCAACTTCTCATATCTTCATAACTGCTGTCATCAAGATTTAAAATATCAGTTATGGCATTAGCGAATGACTGAACACTTATTTCGGTAACAACCTTACCCGTTATTCCATCTTCGATTATTTCAGCAGTCGCTGTATTAGTATTACCAATGCCCACAACGGGCGTACCACAAGCGAGTGATTCCACTAAAACCTGGCCAAACGATTCACTGGTGGTAGGTAAGACGGATACTTTGGCTATCCTGTAAAATCCCGGGAGTAACTCGTACTGGGTACCTGCAAAGATTACCCGTTCAACCAGACCAATCCTCTTTATATAATCCTCTATCCATCTTCTGTCCCCACCATCACCTACAATAATTAACTTTGCCCGATCTTTAATCAGGTAGTAAGCATCAATGAGAAAGGGGATGTTCTTTGCCCGCGAAAGCCTGCCTACATAAAGTATGTAATCTTCATCTCGATTAAGTCCAAACTGGTTGGCCAGGTGATCTACCACTTCATCGCTTCTCTTCGGCGAGAAAAAATCAGCATCCACGCCCGGTTTAATAACGGCTACATTATCAGCTAAATTTCCATGGGTATTATTAAGCTGACGCTTCATATTTTCACTAAAAACAACCGGAATAGTTTTTTTTAAGAGTATTTTTTCAATAGCCAAAAAGCATATATATACAAAAGGTGCCAATACAAATAACGCTATCCGCTTACTCAGTCTCATTCCTTTGTTATTGAAGAACTCACCCTGAACGTTAAGCCTGGCACTGGTAGAAAATATTTGTTTGACCACGCCTTTGTAATTACTCTTCAAAATACCGGCACCCAAAAATAGATCCCGACACCATATCTCATCGGGATTAAACTTTAAGAGCAGATCATCCAGACCGTCTTTGATCGCTATTTTGTACATCCAGTTTCGCAGAATTGGGAAACGCATTGACCTACAGGGCAGTCTAACCACTTCCACTCCTCCAACTTCGGTTCGTATTGGCTCGCCGGGGCTTAATTGCATTGCTAATATACAAGATTCATGCCCAATTTTTCCCAGAGAATTGGCCATACATCGAATCGAATTTTCGATTCCACCGATTTTCGGATATGCGGTTGTGTTAACTATCAAGATATGCATATTTTTTACTCTGCGGTGGTCAAGTATAATGAGACAGATCCAAGTCTGATAATAATTCTTATTACTGGCATATTATCAATAGATCTATTTATTAAATTTTCGTATCAAAAGGAATAAGTTTTAACTCGCATAAGTATGCTTGCATTTCAAAAGAAGGTCGGTCGAATATAGCCGAAAATAGCCAGGAGAACCAGGGAGAGCATCCCGGCCATAAATATAATATACGAAAGGTTTCTCCAACGTCGAGGGAAGAACGCTCCCCACCCTAAGACAATGAGTATAGCCCCGGCGGGCAGCACTATAAAAAAATGGCGGCCCTGCGTGGTCGTAGCTCCAAATCTTGGGCCCCAAACACAGTAATAAGTCACCAGTACTGATAGAGCAAAGGCTATGGTAACAATTAGAGATGAAAGTCGAAACGATTCACTCCTTTTTTTTGCAATTTTCTTAACCACCGTCCAAACCACACCAAGAACGGCGATCAAAGTTACTATATGAAGTATGTAATAAACCATAATGGGTAATTCATAACGTAAGTGGCCGAATTTTAACCAGGTGCTTTTAAAAATTTCCCAGTAAAACCATCTCCAATGACCGGGCGGTGATGAAGACGGACAGGCAATAAATTCTTTTAGGGGCACAAGCATTCGATTCAGGCGATAGGGATATAGTCTGGTCATGCGAAAAGGAAATAGATAAATGTAAATGACCACAAACGCTAAAATAACCAGTCCTACAAGAATCAACTTGAACCAAAGAATTCTTCTTGAGGTTTCTGTGAATATCACCACCGGGAGCCAGAAGATTAGTACCGGCAGAATCATAAAAAATTTATAACTGACCGTAAACCCTACTATCATTAAAAATATGACCAGCCCGGATAGATATGGACTGGATCCTGGTCGCGAGGCCTTGAGAGTTCCCCAGACAACCAAAGAGCCCATTAGATTGATAAGAGGATCCGGGCTGACCGAGGTACCGATTACCATGAACTGGGGCAGAAATGCGGCAAATGTGGCGGTGGCTAAGTGAAAAAGGGATTGTCCCGGCGCGAATTCTCGCGCGACAGCAAAGACAACGATAACCGTGAGAAGTGTAAAGACCAGGGACAAGACTCGAAGTTGATATAGTCCACCCAATATCGTTTCTTCCTTATTCAAGCGCAGAAATACCGAAGCGATCAAGTAGTATACAGGAGGGTTTTTAAGAAGCTGAGAGGCAGCGTCCTTTACAAAGGGCGCCTCGGTGAATATTTCCGGCAAGGGATCAGGTGTCTCTACTCCGACATAATGCCAGTATTGAAACCGATCCAAAGATTGAATTATCCGTTTCTGGAGTCCCAGCTCAGGACGAGGATGAAATGGATTCCCTCCGGAAGACAAGACCTGGGCATATTCGAAGTGAGTCGGTTCGTCCGGAGACTGCCAGGGAGGAATAAAGGTTATGCACTGCACTCCCAAGTAAGCTGTAATCAATAAGAGCAAACCCAGCAGTTTCGTCGCCGTAGAGTCTGTGATGCTCAATGAGCTTTTATAATCTACCTGCTCTTCCATTGTGACCAGATTTCGAGAGTCGCGGATAACTTGTCTATCAAAAATATTTAAAGACAGCTGAAGCAACTGAATTTCAAATAATAACCGTTGTAATTACTAACCATTCCTTCACCACGATTCTACGTACACCGGACTGGATGTAATCAAAATCTTAACCTGGCCATTATTGGTCCCATCATAGTCACCGGTAGCTCCATCGGTGATGAATTGAACCGATCCGTCTATCGAGACAACCCGGATACTTTCATACGGGAAGGACATGGATCCAGAAGTATCCTCTTGCGCCCAGATCACCTCTTTGATCTTCCCGGACGAGGAGGAGATGAATTTATAACCTTCCAGGTTTGTGGCACCGGTTTCTATTACAGCACTATATATATAATCACTCAACTCAGCAGTCATGGTTTGATAGGAAATGTATGCGGGCTTAGCAGAAAGATCCTCTTCCCTCAGCAGACCTCCTTCAAATGATTGCCCCACACTGGAAGCCAGCGGAAACCATAAGATCGTGCCAAGGTCAACGGAAAGACCCCGGACATACACCTTGGGCACGTAACGGGCCTGGAAAGAAAGATAATAGTCCTCTTCATAACCAAAGACACCTACCTCGGTACATATCATAGGCTTGGTAACACCCCAGAAAGCAAGCACATTTTTCAGATCGACGGCCTTACCAATAATATTCCAGGTCTCATGAGCGAAGTAATAATAATGAAAATTCATCACGTCGAAGTAGTCTCCGCCACCGTATCTCAGCACGTCAACTATAAAATCCCGGTTATAGAACCCATTCTCCATCTCCCCTACAAAATCATCATAGGCTAAACCCCCGAGGAGCACCCGGGAAGACGGATCAGCCGCCTTGACCGCCGGATAGACCGCCTTCAGCATCTGGGCGTATTCTTTCCCGAAGTAACCCCAGCTAGCAGTCGACGCGCCACCACTTGGCTCGGTTCCATCCGGTTCGTTGAAGAACTCCCAGTATTTAATATTATATGGCGGACGGCTGTAACGGTTCACCACAGCTCCGACAAATTCAGCAAAATCATCCCGGGCATCATCATTGAACGGGCCGGAACAGGTCTCGCCCGCCCAGGATGGAATATTAGAAATGGTGATAATCGGCGTCAATCCTTTCTCTCCATATAGAGCCATCCATGAGTCATATTTTTCCCAGAGATAATTATCCGGACTTGTATTTCCCGGCTCCAGAGCGGCCCAGCTGAGATACCCCATCCGGGTAGTACCAGCCCCGGATTCTCTTAACTTCTCCATGTGAATCTCATCCCAATTCAATCGCGTTAGTTCGATCCCGAAAAACGGGAGTTCGGGCGTCGTCCAGTAACGGGGCGACGCAATCGGGAAATCCTGCGAACCGCCGTAATATATCCGGGAAACCCCTTTGACTGCCCACAATCCCGACACCGGACGAAAGATAGCTATCCTGTCAATTCCGTCACCGGTACAATCGAAGGGCTGGGTCAGATCACCGTTGTCACCGAAGTACGCCCGGGTAACGCTCCGGATCGCCCAGAGACCGGAACTGGACCGGGATATTCCGATATCCTGAAGACCATCGCCATTATAATCTCCCGGTATCGGAAGATCGGAAGAACCTCCAAAGTAGGACCTGGTAACATCGCGTATAGCCCATAATCCGCTATCGCTCCGGAAGATACCGGGTTCGGTGGTGCCGTCACCGTTGTAATCTCCGGGGACCGGTGTATCCCCGAAAGAGCCGAAATACATCCGGGTGTGATTCCGGATCGCCCAGAGAGCGGAGGAGGCCCGAAAGATTCCAATCTCATCGAGGCCGTCACCGTTAAAATCTCCGGTTACCGGCTGATCCTGCGCGCTTCCATAATAAATCCTCTCCCCCCCCCGGATCGCCCAAAGACCGCTGGAGGGCCGGAAGATTGCTGCGACTGTAGCCAAAGAACTGTTATAGTTAAGGGGAACCGGGTAATCCCCCGCTCCTCCAAAATAAAACCGGGTCTGGCCCCGGACCGCCCATAACCCGGTCGACCCCCGAAAGACGGCCACATCCCCCGTCCCATCCCCATCAAAATCTCCCGCCGTTACCGGCGGGATAACGATGAATGTCGTTAAAAGACAGCTTAATAATATATTTTTCATAATTTCTTATTTTCCCTACGGTAAAATACGTTCCCTGGAAAAGCGGTCATCCGATCACTCAGTCTCGGTCTTCGAGGAGAACGATAGATAAGATATCCTTTTTTACTGCACCTCGAATTCCCGGACAAAGAGTCCGGAGAATCCTGTTATAAATTTTTATCTTCATTTCTTATACCCCTCTGCATATATACCGGTAATATATGCAGAGGGGTAATCAATGTTAAGAAGAAATCAGCTAATTCTATTTCTTTCAAGCTTTATCCATTCCGTAGAACCTAACTAGAGCCTGTCCCATTAGAGCCCGGCCATTGGGATTAAGCAAGTTACAATAAATTTCGATCTATCAAAAGGAGTGATTTTCGCTGTAAATTTAAATAAGGCATGCTATAATTGGATTTCGACTAAAAAAGCCAAT